>ERZ1292644.102-Hain-H14-01um-R2-102-length-57773-cov-7_pt1 | contig 57773 bp, 97 predicted proteins | sample MGYA00564402_ERZ1292644 | MGnify/ENA primary metagenome ERZ1292644 (study PRJEB36523, sample SAMEA6512644) | groundwater metagenome | collected 2019-01-09 | study: AquaDiva: Metagenomics assemblies of 32 groundwater samples
GCTCGTTGACCGCGAGACGATCAGTGCATCAAAAACACCTGACGGACCTGGCTTGCAGCCAACGGAGATTGTCCTGTTCTCTCGGAAGTGGGAAAAGATCCATCAGTTGGTAGTGCATTCGGTGGTTGACGGGCAGAAATTGCAGTGGTGGGACAATGACGGATTGAGGGACGAGGAAGGCGGTGGAGATCGGCGAATGTCGGGGTGGTCACAGACAAAGAAAACGACGCTCACTGAACTTCACTGTGCATGCGCTGCAATCCTGTCAGGGCCTCAGCAGGGGACAATCGGATATCTGCTATGGGGAGGCGATGGAGGCATCATGGTAAGCGCTGAAAAAGCGATGGGAGCAGCGATTGCACCTTCTATGCATCATATCCCCAAATGGACACATAAATTGATCAAACTTCCACCGGAGTCAGTGACAGAGAAAAACAAAAATACCATCATCAGCACATCAACCCTGCTAGTGCTATGAAAGCCATGAATTACAGTGAATTCATGGCTTTCTTTGGGGATCGGGGATTAGGCGATGATGGGGCCATCTCCAAAGAATTCCCAAGACCACTGAAAATCGACTAAAGCCGCTTCTGCTGCTTGCTGATCTTCAGGGCGATCACCTATCATGATCGCGTCGTACCGATCAATGCCAAAAAAGTCCATAGCTTCAATGAGCATCCCGGGCCCTGGTTTACGTCTATCCCACTCTTTGTAGTACTCAGGTACGGTTAGCTCTTTGATCGTTCGATCTGAAGTCCTGGCCTTTTCTCCTGTATCCCGGTAGCAGACGAAGTATTTGTCTATTCCAGAAGATATACAGAGGTTAGCCAAGTAGGTATTCATCTCATCTGGATCGAGAAATCCCCAGGGTGCGCCACCTTGGTTGGTGATAATAGCTTGCTTCTTCCTCTTTCCATGCAGTTCTAGAAGCTTCTCTTTGCGTCCAGACATGAACTTTCGATCGCGTATGGTTTCAGGAAACGTTCTACCGCTTATCGATTCGGTCAAAGTTGAGTCCAAATCGTACAAATACAGCTTGTAGGCGCTGATTTCACTGTTATGCATTGCTTTCTCCTTATTTCGTGTACTGCACTCCTAGACTATCCAGGAATGCAGTGTCCACATCGAATGGCACTGAGAGAATGATGTCTTTTGAATGAAGATCCCTGTTGTGCAAATGTTGCACGTCTTCGATCTTCTCGTTGATCTGGTCCTGAAGATCAGACTGATCGGGAGTGAGGCGAATCTCGATGCGTTTGGCTGGCCTCCGTCGTATTCCTCCCGCCAGCACCGCACTGACAAAATCGCTACGATCCCCATCAGGAAGGCTGTCGATGTACTCAGCAACCTTCCTATCAACCATGTAGGTGCGCTTAACGCGATTCTTGGTGATTGGACGCCCACCCGGGTGTTTATCGCCCATGGCACTCACAATCACATCTGCCACCCGTGTCCGCTATACATTGCAGACAGTGCCCACAGCCATAATGTGGATGCACATCATATCCTTTATCGTGTAGGATTTTGCAGGTGAGATCAGGGGTATCCATCTCCGCAACAAGGCCGATAACTTTGTTGCCTACTTGAATTGGATTGAGGCAAGTCTCTTGCAATTCATGCAATGCTTGCGACAAGTCCCCACGCTGCTCTTCATCAAATCTCGTGATATCAATTCCCCACATTTTCCTTCCCTTTTCTTTCTGAACTAACCGACATATTTGTACAACCCTCCCTCTTTCCGAACACGAAAGGGTGGGAAAGGATGCTTTACAAAACCGTTCAAGTACTCAATGACATATTTTTTGTCATCTAGGTCTTCACCCTCGTGGCAAACGCTCTCAAGAGCTTGATACATCTCATCTGCTGAGAAATCTGCCTCTTTATTAGCAAGGATCGTCTTTTGCAGACTTCCCTGCCATTCAAAGATTTGCTTCTTGCCGATGGTGGCACGAACGCCTTTCAACATTGCTTTCTCCTCTACAATGGCAACTCTGCGCTTCCTCATCGGGACTACCTTGAGAGAATTGCCAACCTTGCGAACTGTGTACCCTTCTGGAAGTTGAAGACTTGCCATTGTTTTGACCTCCATTTGTTTGTGTTTCTTGATCTAGTAGTATTATAAGATATATCTCCCATATCTGTCAAGGGGTTTAGAGGCCAATTTATAAAACCCATTATACCCGTATTGCACCCCACAAAAGCACAAAAGATAGCTCCTCCGATTGATAGGAGGAGCTATTTCCCCTTCCCGCCGTAGAAAGGGTGGATGTGATTCAGGCAAAGCCCATCCTTGACAGTCGCTGAGAGGCTGTCAAGGATGGGCTTTGCCTTTCAGTGAGAACGGGTATTGACACTTCTTGCATGGATGGGCTAAGATACAACTATGCCAATCAGGCATTTAGCTATACAAGATATCGCTAGAAGGAGAAACATTTCAATGACTACAATGCAAACAGACAATGACCTAATGACAGTCCATGAATTTGCACAGCAAGTCCGCGTTGACGACACTAGCGTAAGACGTTGGATCAAACACGGCATTCTCCCTGCCATCTCACTGCCCCATCGCAACAGTCGCACAGCTTACCGTATCCGCCGCTCTACACTGGAATCACTGCTGACAACGAAACCTTTGGCTGCGCAAGGGTAGGCAGGGTCTTTCCCCCGCAGCAACTCTTGACACTTCTGCTATTGATCAGCTAAGATAGGGCAAGTGTTTTCAACACAGCAATATTGTTTTAGAAAGGTATACCATGAGTTTACAAGTCATTATCGGCTTTGACAACAGCGCATCAATGCAAGCGTCGTATGGCAACACAACACGCATTGGCACTGCCAAGGAGCTTGCGGGTCCCGTTATTGCCAAAGCATGTCAGATTGACCCTGACGGCCCTGACGTGTATTCCTTCGGTGGCAAAACCACGTATCTGGGCAATGTAACTGCATCGGAGGCGGCGAACAAGTTGAACTCTCTGGATGCTTCCGAGTACAGCACCAAGCTTGGCAATTTTCTCACTGAAGGCTTCACCAAGGCCAGGGAGATCAATGCCACCGGTGACAATGCCCTGCTCTTGATCTTCACTGATGGAGCTGCATCTGACAAGGATCTAGTGAAATCTGAGATCATCAACATGGCATCCACGATGGCAGTGGATGGTCAATGCGCCCTTGAAATCGTCTACTTTGGCGACGAGGCTGCAAACTACCTCAAAGAGCTTGACGACGATCTGCAAGGCCAGGGAGCCAAGTTCGACATTGTAGATGCAACGTCGATCGAAGAGGCTCTCACACTTGATGTGGAAGCCCTGCTGGACAAAGCTTTCAACGATTAGGCCAAGACTAGCAGAGAAATGCAGAGACCCTATCACTGCAATCGGTGATAGGGTCTCTTTCGTGGGAACCGTGTTCCCATGGATGTGTTCTAAATCGCGCCAGAATGCTATTCTGAGAGAGGACATATCACCCTATAGAAAACCCCATCATTGCCACTTCTTATCAATTTGAGCCCCAAGAAGCCCCTAAAACATCGACATCTGACCATCGCTCGGCTTTGCGCTCGGTGACGAACCTTCGAAGACAGTGAGCAGCCATCGATATGCCTCGATATCGTAGTACCTTCCACCGGCATTGCGTATCTCATGCTCTGCATACTGCTTGACGCCTGCCTTGGTGACTCCGCACTCTCGCATATAGTTATACATGCTGTGCATGGCTTCGCGTTTGGCAAGGCTGTCAGCGCTTCTGCGATTATCACGGCAATATGCATAGAATTTAGTGTTGATCATGGCTGTTTCTCCTTTGCTATCTCTGATGGCAATGTATGCTCGTACGGTGCAGGAGGTTCAGGGTACGGCTTAGTCTTGAGATGCGCATTGTCAGGCGGCGCTTCTGCCCCGACGACCTTGACGCCATTGAAGATCAAGGCAACCAACTCTCTGCAAAAATCATCCATCGCGGGGTTAAGACGATACTCTACAATGTGTTCCTTGCTCTCCAGTGCCTCTACAATGCCAATGCGCTGCAATTCACGGATAGATCCCTGCATATTCACGGTTTCTTTTTGAATGACAAGGACTGCATCCGTGAGCGTTCTATGTGGTATCGGTGCATTCGCTGCATACAACTCTTGCAGGATGGCGATAGAGTGGATATCTGATAGAGTGCGCATAATGTACATTCTGTCCTTGATGACTTTGTTGATCATTGATACTCCTCGATTTCCATCAATTGCTCCGCACACCATATTAGCTTTCTCAGATCTTCAATGCCGTTTTTGTGTTCATAGCGCATGAGGTACTTCAACGCGCTTTCTTGCAGGTATTCCTTAGCATAGCCATTTTTACGCATAATTTCTATGGGTTCAATTTCAAGCTGCTTATAGTGGTTGCTGCTTGGCGCGCCATTGACTTCCTCTGCTTGTTCTTTGTTGATCATCATTTCCTCCTTGTTGAAACAGTGCTAACTGCCCCGAACTCATTGCACTCTCACGGATTTTTCGTTGGCGTGTCTCCTTGGCGTGCGCAATGTGATCAGGGAGATCCAGTGATAAATGACAGGACTGACATAAACTTTTTAGGTTCTCACGCCTTACGTCATGCTTGTCATGCTTGTCATGCCTGTCATGCTTGCAGCCCGTTTTGCCCGATGGATAGCCAACTCCAAGGTGGGCGACGGTCAGCACGACTTTCCCTGACCTCCCTGACTTCAATGGAGAGCCGTTGTGTACTCCGCAGAACTCGCAGCATTGCCCTGCTACTCTCCTGATAGTTCTTGAGACTTTGTTCCAATTTGGCCCGTAGCGGCGTTTATCCATTGGCATCAGTGCACTTCCTCCGTGTATTGCTTCAGAAGTTCTTTTGCTTTCGCATGGATACGCTCCTCATCATCATCCGTTGCTTCCATGCCCTCATCTGCATGTATCTGCTCACAAAAGGCTGTTTCTATATCATCCAGGATGTCGGCAAGGTCTTTGTCCTCTTTTATTGCCTTGCAGCTAATATCGATCACTATGTCCATATCGCCTGCGTCCCAAGCACGGATAAAGTCACAGATAACACTGATGCGTTTACCACTCTTCACTGCCTCCATGGCTTGCTCAAGGATATCACCTTGCATGCTGTGTCTCCTCTCTGTAACCACTGCCTACCATTGTAACAATGGCTTGTCTTGCATTTTCCTTGCTCAGCATGGCTTTCCATCGATTGAGCTTTGCAATCAAAGTCGTTCGTTGTAGTTCTGTGAGTTGAGGAAGTTGCGTTTCCCAACTCTCCTGCCCGTTGCCAATTATGCAAGATCGATCAATGCAGATGTGAGCATAATTGGCACGGCTTGCCAGATGTAGAATATGTTCGTTGGTCATTGGAACTGCCTCCTATGCAGTGACTAACGCTTTCTCTCTACGTTCATTCTTCCTACGAATACGCTCATACTGTGCTTCTCTTTGACGCTGCCTTGCCTCTGCCTCGAAATCCTTGACTCTCTGTTCCAAGGTGTATCCAGGTTCTTGCCGTGTCACCATTGCGCATCCACCAGGAATAAGATCAATGACTGCTTGGACACGAGCATTGAATTGTTCCTCTGTGCTTGTCTGTGCAGTCGATGGTATGTCGAAGAGATCCGGGCGGCATTGTTTGCAGTAGGGAGTACCATCCTGATCGCAACTCATTGGGGAGTCAGGGATCTTGTCAACATCCCGCCCTTCATAGTCCGGGAAAGGGCATTGGCAGGAGTGACACTGATCAAAAAAACCACTCTGTTCTAGCAGTTCCATTTCAGTCGCTTCTGTCCCCACAGTCTTTCCCATTCCTTGCTCTATCCATGCACGGATATCCCAGTTATCTAGAAGCATATCATTGATATCAGGCAAGAAGGGGCGCAACCGTCTTGCGTTGGGCAGTCGCTCTAACCACCATTTTGACTCTTTGTCACCAGATGTGTCGGCATCGAAGGCAACCAAGACCAATGGCATGAGTGCAAGCCTTGCCAGGTTCGCTACATTCTGCCCACATTGCACGCCAGCCGTTGCTACAACATTGACTAAATCACTGCACTCCTGGACTACTGACAAGGCATCCAAGGGGCCTTCAGTGAGCACGGTGGGACGCCTCATTCTCAGGCAATCTGCCATGTACAGTTCGTCGGTTGAACTGCCCTTGGCGTTCTTCCATCGCTCCTCACGGGGACAGTCGGGGCGCAGGTCTCGGCGAAAGATGGTAAAGTACCAACCACCCCCATAATCATGAAAGTGGAAATTTTCCAGGGGGATGATAAGGCGCGGGGTTCCTCCCTGTGCAGAGTAACCTAAACGAGCTTTTCTGATTATTTCATCCTGCAGCCCACGTCCCCTTACATACTCAAGTCCAATTGCTCCTTCCTCTGCCCAGAGGTTAGCAGCATATTTTTCAACTGCCTGATGTGTTTGCTCTTGCCAAAGATGAGACTTATGATCAATCTGTTTGTTTTTCCACTGGCTAGGTCTATTTATGCGCTTCTGATCCTTATCAGCCCCCAATTCCAGGAGATACTTTTGAGCACGCTCATAAGGCCACCGTTTTTCATAAGCATAACGTTTATATGCGTTTTCAAATGAGAGCATGCCATCATCTATAGCCTTTAGGACGGCATTATCCAGGGTTATATGCCGGTAGTGTGTGAGGTAAGCAATCTCATCCCCCCAACCCCGCTTCCTGTCCCGTCCAGATGGGATTTCCGCAGAGTCCCAACACCCACGGCACATAAACACCCAGGAATATCCGTTCGATCTCACACTAAATCCATCTCTCTGACACCCACAATTTGGGTCAGGGCAAGGTCCAGAGTATTCTTTTGTTGCTTTCTTCTTTAGTCGGGTATCTTCTTGAGCTAAATCCAGAACGTTTAACATTGCTTCCTCCAAGGGTTCTTTGCTACTTGCTACTTGTTGCTACTTGCTACACCCCTATAGGGGTGGTGTAGCACTAGCAACAAGTATCTTTCAAGTTGTTGCTAGTGCTACAACTTGCTATAATTCTGAATTTTGTAGCAACTCTATAGCAGATGACGTGAGAGTGTAGTATGTCCGTTGTTTTTCTATATATGGTGTTTCTAGATAACCTTTCTGCACAAGTATAGACACCGCATTAACAAAGCTGGGCTCATGGTTCCTGTCAACCTCGCAAGCTTTCATCACTTCTGTCCTGGGAACATGGCTACCTCCGAGATTGCTAGTATGCTGCAACACTGCCCTCTGCAGCTTCGTCAATTTTTCAATTGTGTCAGTGGATGTTGTTCCATCTGATTTCACCAAGACCCGCGCTACCTCTGGAAATCCTATCTCGTCTAGTGTGTCCATCTGGACAATTTTCTCATCAAACCATATGTCATCAAATGCCCTACCCCTGCGCTTTTCCTTGCATTTCACCGCTACTCTATTTTCTACCGCTGAAACTTCTATCTTGCTATATGCGATGCCATCCATAGAGGATGTCCCTCTCATTTCACCGTTTTTGCCTGAATGGTGCACAGCGACAACGCTACAACTGTATTTTCTCCATAAGATCTCAAGTGAGCCTAGAACAGCATCGAAATCCTTTTTCGTATTCTCATCTATTCCGAGGGAGCACATAGCCAAGGTGTCAACGACAAATAGGACAATCTCGGCATCTGGATAGCGTTTATCAATGGCATCTATGAATTTGGGGGTATCCCTGGCTAGTGCCAGTGGGCACGGGAAAAAGTGCAGGTTTGGAAGATCGTTAATCCCATTGACATCCGCCCACGCAATGAATCTCCTGGCTACCTCATCGATATCTTCGGCAGCAATGTAGATAACGTGGCCGTGCTTAGTGGCTAAATCTGCCCAGTTGATGTTTTCTGAAGCCACGCTGCCAGCAACGGTTACCATCACAAATGTTTTGCCACTCTTGGGAGGCCCGTAGATGAAGCTCACACCTTTAGTGGGCAGTACATTGTAGAGTAACCATTCGGGCTTAGGGAGAGATCGCAAGTCTTTGAACTCAAGGAACTTGAATTCCTCCTCTTCCCTTTCCTCTGCAGGGACCCCGATGGCTAGACGCCAATCTTTTAGCAGTGTATGATCGATCGACATGGCATCATAGGCTGTATCGAAGTCTTCTTCATTGCCCTCCATGCGTATCCTGCGCAACTCAGAGGCCATAGCACGGTAGTCGCCAAAGAGCTTATTGATTTCCTCAATAGGTGGTGGATTGCCAGAGCGGATAAGGCTGGCAGTACTGATGAATGCCTTCTGCCTTTCGTTGGGAGGTTGCTTCTTGTTTCTATAGTCCTCAATATGTCGCACTGCCATGGTTGCACTCCATTGCTACTACTTTATTTATCCTAATCTGTCAAGACCCGTTCCCAGTGAGAGAGCATTGACTTGCAACGAATTGCTCTGCTTTCCAATGGAAGACCTTGACAAACACTGAAGAGGTTACGTATACTACAAACAACAGAATGAAAAATTGCCATATGGCAAGGATACCCAGTTGCTGATTGAGTCCCAGTAGCTGGGTATTTTTATGCCACCCCCACATCCTCTTCCTCTACGAGCAATTCGCTGGCTTTGACGCCCAGAGCTTTAGCAATCTTTTCTAATGCTTCAAGCCTTACCTCTGTCGTGTTATTATGCCAGTAGCGGTTAAGGAGAGCGATCGTAACACCGCTCTTGATTTGCAGTTGGGAGCGGTTGATATTTTGCGCTTCAGCGATCTCTTTGACGCGTAACTTTAGCATATTAAGACCCCTTTCTTTTAGACTACTATAGATAGTACACCAACGACATAACTTTGTCAATAGTTTGCTTAGAGAGAATTTTGGCTATGCATGATCCATACAATACAACAGAGCGCGGTGCTGGCTACTATCAACAGCACCCAGTAACGCCGCCACCGCCTTCACAGTGGACACCAGAGAGGCATAGAAAGCCGTGGCCGTTCTTTGCTTTCATAGCAATCATTGTCTTTGCTGTGAGCTTTGTAGTAACAGTGGGATGGCCGTCGTATTGGTCATCTGTTTACCATACCAGAGAAACTTCTACTTCATCAGTGGACACAGCAATAGACTCACCAGATTTTGGAACATTTGTGGATAGTTTTAGCATGGCTCTTAGCCAGCGGCGTATGCCATTAATCAAAAGCCATACCAACGAGAAAGAATTTGCAGAATACTGTATTATGGCAGATGGAAGTTGCACAAATTCTTGGCAAGCTACCTACGATCAGATATCGGTAAACAAGGTGCAGTTTATCATTCCTCAAACCCCTACAGTCAATGATATTACGCCAGGAACCATATGTGCTTTTCTTCCTATCAATTCAGTTTCTCAATATGTGATAGGACTGTATATACAAAATGCTGGCCTTATTGTGCCACAAAGCGGAAATGCACTTTACGCATTCGAACAACAAAATCCACCTCGCGGAATATGGAAATGGCATGCTGTGTACCTAAATCAGGGTCAGTGCTAGAAAGGGTGCAGGGAGGATCAAGGCATCATGGCAGAGATTTTGTCAAGTGCCCAAACTTCCCACTGCCCGCCCTTGCCGCGCTTTTCCCTGAGGTTCACTGATGGGCAGGGAGAGTCGGGGAGAGTCGATGCTTCTTGTGTAACAGGAGAGGTAACTTGCAACTTTTGTGGTAACTCTTGCGTATAAGCACTAGCGTCTTTTTTCTTAGTTTGTTACTTTGAGTAAGGGATTTGTTTTTCCACCTCTTGGAAAGGGGGAACTAGATGACGCATATTCAGCTAATGATACGAGGTGCTGTATTGGTTGGTGGTCTTGCAGGAAAATTTTTAGCGACGAAAATCGGCAAGGATATAGCTTGGAAGGCAGGTCAAGAAGTTGTTAAGTCCGGTGCTAAAGCGGGAATTGATCGTGTTGTAAAAGATCCATATGAAGCTGAAAAGTGGAAGGGGCGGGCAGACCTGACTGTTAGATTGGCGGGCGGAGTTCGTAGAGGTGTTGTGGATGCAAGGTCTGCTAGGTATATGAGTGCCGGGGATCTTGCAAGGCAGGGCGGGAAACAGTATATGGAACGAATGGGGAAATGAATGTGTTTGTTGCCCTTCTGCCAGTGAGTGGAAGGGCAACTTTTTTGCCTAGCGTGCACTGCCTTCCCCGCTCTTTCACCGCGCCGCCTTGCCGTGATGTCCCTGAGATGCAGGGAGGGCAGGGCTATCTTTGAGGATCATGGGGGTCCTTGCTTCTGATGCTCTGCACGCAGTCTCCTATGCTCGGCACGCAAAGCTTCAATTCTAGCATCCACCCTTTTATACACAGCCTCGCGATTAGCTTCAATATGCCTCTCAACTGCAAAGGAAATACCGCTTATTATCAAACCTATTATACCTATAACAAATATGCTTCCACTTGCAGCAAAGAGTCCAAGTAACAGAGCAGAAAGTCCAAGTAGCAAAAAGGGTATGCCCAAGGTACCAATAAATTCAAAGAAGAAGTTAGCATCTGGAAAAGAATAGTCAGTATCTGGCTTGCTACTTGCGCTATTTGCAGTGGGTGCCTGGGATGCACCGGGCATCTGTGAAGAATGCCTTGAAGCCCACCTTGAAAACGCATAGAGACCTCCAATGATGGCAAAGATCCCTGCGATGATTGTGATAACTGTTGCTAGCTCGTTCATGGCAGTCACTGACCTCCCTGTATTTTCATGGTTATCTTCCCAGTTCTTGTGCCTTGCATTCAGCGGGTTCAATGACTTTTGTTTGCAGTGAGGCGAGTAAGTGCTCAAGGTCTCGATAGTGATAGGTTGGAAGAACCCAATCGTAACCATGAAAATCCACGAACATAGCGTATTCTCTTTTCTTTTCTAGCAATACTGGTTGAACAGGGACTCGAAGGGTTGGGATGATGGCTTGTAATTCCTGGGGAATACTGCTAGGGTCGGTGAGATCTGCGATGATGAACCGTGAAAGATGAGCAAGTGTTCTCACTGTTTCGGTAAAATTTCGGCTACTCGGTTTTTCAAAGTCGAACAAGATGGGGAGATAGTCTCTTTGGCGAAGTGTTTCACGGATAGCATCGAGAATAACTTTGCGTTCAGGTGTGAATCGCCCTAAAATCAGGACGGCTTTCTTGGCAATGGTATCGATGACATCACGGATCTCTGCATTGCTCAGTAACAGGTAAATGAACTGAGCTATCTTAAGATTATCAACCGTGATAGTTGTTTCCTTTCGTGGTGTGATGACTAGGTTATCCTGTTTGGTTCTTTCTAGTCGCACGTCCCAGACAGAAATGCCATGGATGAAGCATCCTGTTAAGGTAGCGCCGCTGAGATTTGTTCCAATGAGTGTAGCTCTACTGAGGTCAGCACGGATGAGGATGGCATTGCTGAGGTCAGCACGGATGAGGATGGCATCATTGAGGTCGGCATCATTGAGGTCAGCATTGCTGAGATTGGCATTGCTGAGGTCAGCATTCCAGAGGTCAGCATTCCAGAGGTCAGCATTGCTGAGGTCAGCATTGCTGAGGTCAGCATTCCAGAGGTTAGCATTCCAGAGGTTAGAATATCTGAGGTCAGCATTCCAGAGGTCAGGTTCGATCTCAGGATGCTCTTCTCTCCATTGATTCCACGGCTTTACCCCTTGTTTAAGTATCTCAAGATGTTCCTTGTTTGCCATGGCGTGCACTGCCCTCCCTGCTTTACAATGATAAGACGTTGATCTGCACTGACCCTCAGTGCAGATCAGGGAATTTCGATGCTCAGATCCTTTCGAGTGTTTCTTCTCTAGCACGGCTGGAGAGCTTAACGTGGTCTTTGTCTATCTCAGTAATTTTGCTCCAATATGGAAATGCAAGGTAACTAATACCCAATACAAGCCATGAAAAAAGTTTGATGCTCGAACTCGTATCATTCCCTCGCATCCCAATTTCTGTTCCATCTTGGTTCAACTCCCATGTGCCATATGTTATGCCTCCTTCTAGAATACCAGCGATAAATCCATCAATACCCCCCTCGAGAGGTTCTACACAAGTGAACTTTCCGGAAATCTCAAATGTATATGTTTCATTAACTTCATTCCCGAATTGTTTCCCGGCAGCCTTCCATGTGCCAACGAAATCTGCTTCTTTCAAAATAGTTTTTCCCTTCTCTGCTTTACAATGACAAGACGTTGATATTCCCTGCTCCCTCACCGCGATCAATGCCCTCGCTGCCGACTGCCTCGCTTTTCTGTGCCTGCTCTCTGACCTCTTCAAGCAGAATGAGTCCCATCGACTCGAGTCCCAATGCCCCGCTTTCAATGGGAACCTCGCGCCTATCTCTGAGTCCGTAGCCTAGTCCTAGCTGAAACGACGTATCCTCATTGACCTCTAGGTCAACGCCAAGCATGTCAAGGATGCGCTGTGCGGCAATCCTGAGATCGTCGGGTGTCTGTGCATGTGCAGTGGGGGCAATGACCCTGCCGATATCTATCCCTAATTGCAGTGTATTCAATGGTCTTCCTTGTCTTTCTTTATCTTTTCAACTGGTGCCCAACTTGACTTCAGTGTTGCCCAGCCTTGCCAATAAACAACCAGGCTCTCATCGATGCTCCATGCCCTATCCTTGCCTTGTTCCATGCCCTTCTCTGTCATCCTCCTGGCGTCATTGCATGCGTGGAAGGCTGGTGCCCCGACGCCCAGATGGATCTGATAGGCATCTTCGTTGGTAAAATTCGCGTTGCAAAATTGACAGTTCTGCATTTATTTCTCCTCTTTCTTTTTCAAGTCTCTCAATTCTTCAAGCAAAGTGACCATGCAGTCCACCTCGTGAACCTCGTGCCACTCTGCATTCGTTGCGTCCTCCATGTATCCAATGCGTTTTCCTTGCTTGTCGTATGGCATCTTCTCCGATCCACAGATAGGACAGCAGCCATTCTCGTATCGATTGCTAATCTCTTGCAGAATATCCTGCACCTGCACCTCGCTGAGCTTATCAATGAGTATCTCTACAAGCGCAAGGAGGTCGATGTCTCGTATCATTGATGGCATGGCTATTCCTCGCCTTCTTCGTTCAATTGCATCCTAATGTACCCGGTAAGTCCCATCTGCTGATTGATGAAACTGTTGTATTGGCTAAAGGTTTCGGATCTCTTGTCGCCCGCTTTAATCTTGCGATCAATCTCTTCAATGGCGCAATTAACCTCTCTTAGTTGAGATTGAGCTTGTTGTAAGTCCATGATCTATTCCTCGCCTTTCTTTGGTAGCCTTGCAAGGATTGCGTCGAGCTTGCCATCGACTCTATCCATGCGAGCGTCGAGATCGCTGAAACGGCTATGCACAACTTCGAAGTGCTGATCGATGGCATTGAAGCGTCGATCAATCTCATCAAAGTTCTCTCGAGACTCGCCGATGTCAAGCTCTATGTGCCCTATCCTGCCTGCAACCTTTTGCAGATTGAAGCGATGTCGCTTTGACAGTTCGATGAGCGTCTTCTCATTTTTAATGATATCGTCGATTAGCTTCTCGAGGTCGGCTACGCGCCTCTCGAGATCTTTCTCCTGTTCCACTAGTAGATTTCCTCCTCTCTGTATGCTATGATTTCAGTGGTTTCCTCATTGCACTTCCAGGACTTCTCACTGCGTTTCTCGACGCTGGGATCTCTGCTGTCCTGGATGTGCACCGGCTGGTCCTGGCCTTGCACTGATATTCGCGGAATGCAGAGAGCGCAAGGCTGGGCTATGCGGCACTGTTTTCCTCTTCGTTTCTTCCCTTTCGCATGTTCACTGCAAGAACTTTTCGTACCTTGTACAGATAAGTTGCACCTGCTACTTTATCGTGGTCAAGGCGGGCAGGGGTAACATGGCCTGTTTTTCGATTCGTAACTGCCCGTGAGATTTCCTTGACGTATCGATGGTTGACAGTGCGTCGGTGTTTTGCAGTGAGGAGTGCAGCTGCCTCTGTTGGATTGAGCAGAATATCTAACTCCGACTCTTCAAGCTGCACGTCTTGATAGATCTTATTGATAATAGCCATAGCCTCTTCCGAGATCTGTTTCATTTTCAGCTTCTCATGGAAGAGGGCAACTATTTCTGATGGCAGTTGCATATTTCCTCCTTTCTTTGGCAACTATACCACCAAGAGGCGTAAATTTCAATGGCTTGCAAAATTGGTCCCAAAACCTCTTGACTTTTTACGCCGGTCAAGGTAAACTATGAATGTACCACAGAAGTACACAAAGCACACTGAACAATTAAAGAGGTCCCAGGAGCGAAATGACGAGGGAAGCAGCTAATACTCTGCCAAGCTTCAAAGTTCACTAAGCACTAGCACTGAGACTGAAGCCATAAGAAAAGTAACAAAGGCGACAAGGAAAGACCTCACGGCACTCGCGCTGCCAGTCGCCCCTTGCCTGCCCCGATCGGCAGCAAAAAACATTGAATGTACAACGATAGCAAAGCGTCTCGATGAGAGGCGCATCGCATTTCCCTGAAATGTCAGGGATAGCATTGAAATCAAGGAGAATACCTAAATGACCTACAAACTTGATCTTACCAATCTCACCGAAGAGCAGAGAGGCGATGTTTCGCAACGATTGCACGAGTTGCAGGATACCTGCTTGGACCTGGAAAGCAGAGCTGACGGTACCACCGTTGGCACCGTTGCAGGGAACATGCCGGGCTTGACCGCTGAAATCCTTCAGCGCGAAGGGTATGAAGTCCAAGTAGTGCTTTAGTCGTCTGTCGGTTTCTGCCCCTCTTCCATCCGTTGCGAGGAGGGTCAGATGCGGGCACGTGACCCGACGCTCTCCAGGATTGTCCTGGAGAGGCAGTGAATAGCAAAGAAAGAGAGTTTCAATGAATAAATTCGAAGGTCATGACTGGTCATATCTATATTATGAGAATGAAGAGTGCAAGTGTGAGCACTGCGTGCAAGAGCGGCTTGACTTGCACGCAAAAGTTTCGCGTGGGGCAGAGTTGTTTGACTCCGTCGTACCAGACTGGTGGCAGAAAGTGGATGTTGGGACTCTGGATATGTCGTGCCCATGCAAACCAGGACACGTTGCTGTACAGGTTTTAGGGAGTCCAGAGGTCACAAAATCGTATGATGCTTTTAAGATCTTATTCGGCATGAGTATAGACGAAGCTCCCATGTATGGATTGTGGCCTCAGCGGCATATAAGCCACGCACTCAATAAGGCGTGGATGGGCCTTACTCTCCGTCGCCATATTGAGTCGGTTTGTTTGTGATTGCGTCAGGGACCCCATGCCTAAAGGGCAGGGGCTTGTACTTGGGGTGGTATCTGCCCGTCTGGTACAAGCTCACCTGACCAGACCCAGCCACCAGTCGAGAGACTGACGGGGCTACGTTATCAGGGAGTGCTCAAGCTCCTACCTGCGCGTGCGTTATCCAGCGTGCTGCTCTAGAACCTCTAGGTTAAACAGGTCTACAAGGGTTAAACCAGTGCTTAGAGGATGTGCCGCCTGATAACTTCGTCAAGGCTGACATTACCTGGGAAACCAGAGGGGTTTAGCCGTTCCGACACAAAACGACTCCTCGCAAGGGGAATATAAACGTTAAGATCCAGCCTGCGGGCTGCTTTCTTTCACCCCCATATCTAAAGAAAGGGGTACCCAGAAAGGGACGGAGGTGAAATTCGTACGTCATGAATCCCTGGCTAAAGCGTCGGTCCTGGGCAGAAGATGGACATCCCTGCCCACACGGCGCTTCGCCACTGACCAGCAGGGAATATCAACGAAAAATCAAAGACTTCGGTGCAGAGCCGAAGAACGAAAGGCTCAGGAGATGGAAACGATTATCAAGTCCACAGGGAAATATGAAGAAGATGAGTTGGGGAATCGAGTAGGGATCAATGAGGTAATTCAAGTATCCCGGATTCTCAATCCTCGTGAGAATCGTTGGTTCGCCTATGGCCCTGATGGTCGTTTCTATCGGGTCCATCGAGTGTCTCCCGCATCCCCGCGCTCAATTGGGCAGTTTCGGCCCTACTGGGCGGTTTTGTACGAAGTTCGGCAGTACTCCATCGTCAAAAACGTCGATGGAACGCGAAACTTTCCTCAGACAATCCGCAATTTCATCTCTTCTCAATTTGGGGATGGGGAAGAGATGACCCCTGAGTCGGTTGCTCAGCTCCTCGCCCACGCTGAGCACAAGAACAAAGATGGGACGTATGTCTCCTTTGAGGGATGTTATTCCACGCAGATCAGGGGAGGGCATTGGTCGGATAAGAATTTCTTTGATGTTCTTGAAGGGATGGGCGAAGAGATCCTCGTAGATCTCTTCTGCGAGACTGAGAATGCAGATCGTGTTCTCAGTGAAGAAAACGGCGTCTTCAAGTGGGAGACGCGCTTAGGAGGGTAACATGGAAAGCGAACACGTGCGAGGTGTCCGCCAGCATAAGGCGGACGTAGCGGCAAGGCTGCACACCATCGCCAACGAACTGGTGCAGGACTTGTCAATGCGAGAGGACCTTCTGCGCCGTGCAGAAATCCATGACGATAGTAAATTCTCCGAAGAGGAGATGGGTCCTTTCGAGAGGGAGACGCCTCTCTTGAAAGAGCTCGTATATGGGACTCCAGAGTATCAAGAGTCCCTGGGCCGATTGAAACCAGCGCTAGACCACCACTACGCTGTCAATGATCATCATCCTCAGTATCACAAAAAAGGCGTGAGCGGGATGAACACCGCCCAGAAGATAGAAATGGCGTGTGATTGGGATGCATCGGTCTCCAGGCAGAAGAGTGGGGACATATACAAAGGTCTGGAGATTAATCGGAGTCGGTTCAATCTCTCAGACCAGCAGTTTAGTGAGTTAAAAGGATATATCGATTTCCTAAAAGAAAGGGGATTTTGATGAAAATGTATGTTGTCTCCTTTCTTGCCGTTAATGAGCAAGGAAGGGTTGTGCACACGCCAGGGCACGTCATTGCGTCCTCACAGAGTGATGCAGAAGTCAGGGCGTATGCCGCCTGTCTGGAGCATTTACCTGCTCGCGATGGATGGCATGATCATTCTGTATCAGTCATGGAGTTCAAAGAGGTGGTGGTAGATCAATCCTGAGTAGTCCCTCATTCCATCAGAGCCCTCGCTCTCTCGTAGAGTAGGAGGCAGTGGCGGGCGAAGAACTTCCCCGATATCACCGAAGTCAAGGACTTCGTAATTGAAACTTGAGCTTGAAAGGAGCTGAAATGACGTTTAAATACCAGAAACAAATGCAGGATGCGCTAGACGAGCATTTTGCAACCAGTGGCGCCGACAGTGGCGCCGACCAATTTGTTGAAACTGTGGAAAAAGACGGAAATATCTTTGTCGTCTCGACTACAAACGGATGTATTGTAGGTGAAGAAAAGGGACAGCAGCGCTTAGTGTTTGACCAGTATAGCGAAAAATTTAAGGTAGTCTGAATTGCAGAAAGGCATTCCCGTATGTTCACCGAAATCATCGTATTCTTTGCCAATACCTGGAATACCATTGCGACATTCTTTGCTGACAATGCACTTTTCGTTGTTTTCGATGTTATGGCACTGCTAATAGTCGCATCGGTCGTTGTCGGCATTGAGATTGCCAAGCAGAAAAGGATATAGCCATGAACAACACTGAAATCGTCCCGTTCGCAGAGCCCTGCTATGCCTGCGATGAACTCGCGTCGACTAACCGCGTATGCACGGCATGCAATGACCCATGCTGCGAAGAGCACTTCGTCAGCGTTGAGGGCATTGTCTACTGTGATTATTGCTACGAGGAATCGCAGAACCAGTGGGAGGAGATATAGCCAATGCCCACACCGCAAACCATTGCCATCTCTGCCTCGTCCCTGGCATCATTGCCACACGAGGCCCTCATTGAGCTTTACAATGCAGAGAGTCGTCGCTTGTCCCACGGCACCGATCCGCATCTAGTGGATGCCAGGGACAAGCCCGGTTACATCATCGGACTCTTCGCCAGCCTTGCCATCCGTGCCAGGCAAGCTGCAGATCAGCGAAGCAATGAGCTTGCACGGTCTTCCACTACACCCTCAGTGGAAGACAAGGAAGATTCATTGCTGGCAGTGCCATTAAACGTCTCGCAGGGGTTTAGGATGTTTCGATAGTTACCGTGCAATATGTCAAGAGTTGGTTTAGTTGAAAGGAAAATTTCTATGTCTGGTTGGAACCTTCCACCCGGAGTCACCCTGCAAGCCATCGACGCTCTCTTCGAAGAGGCCGATGAAGAGCAGTGTCTAGACACTGAAATCGAGGAAAAGACAGAGCGGGCATTGACACCCGATGAGATGGCAGCGATTGCAAAGCTGCTCAGTGAGCTCGAAGCGTTTTAGTCGTTAAAAGGAGAAATTGAAATGTCAAATGTTGTCTACACCATACGACGCGAGAATGATGGACTATACACTGCTCTCATTCTTGAGCCAAACACTAAAAACGTCATTGACGAATGCGAGATCAATAAAAGTGATCTAGAGAACTTTGTAGAGGAAAAGTACAATGCTACCTATGTCCCAAAGCGAGAGTTTCAGGAGGAATTAGACAGACGGGCCATACATACTCCTGAGATGGTTGAATTTCTCAAGAATAACGTTGAAGGTGATCTGTCACGCTGCTATGTCTATGGGTCCCCGTATCGCCCTATAAGCAGCCTGTGGGCTAGCATTGATGGGGCTGTCTATCCTTACGCAGATTGGCAAAGCACAGGCTTTCATAGCTATGTGGCAGTCCCTAGCCAACTAGACAAAGAGGTCATTGATCGCTATCAGCTCATCTTCGTATCGCATCCACAGTAAAGAAAGGAGAAATTGAAAGTGTCGGACCTTATTCGGATCTCATATCAGGCAGTACGGGTTATTCCTCAAGAGCATCGAAGGCTTTTGCATACCTCGTATGAGGACAATGATTTGGATGGTGTTTATCGGGCAGAGGAGATGATAGCCTTCCTGCAAAAAGAGGCATCTGGGAGCTTTGTAGGTATCATGGCAAATAACAGCGTGTCGCCTGATTGCTGCACGGTTGATGGACTCATGGGGAACCACTTCCCGTGTGACTACTACGACGAGTATTGGTACACCGTGCTGATATCAAAGAGAATCTGGGATGAGTACGAAGTGCAGGTGAGGGAAGCAGATCGGAAGTGGAAAGACGCTCACCAATGCAAGTTAGGAGTAAAAGTGTAGTGCGTCGAGGCTCTCTGTCCTGCCTCCCACAGCTTTGCAGAGAGCCCCTAATCAGAAAGACAATTATAGTATGATCGATTTATCATCGATCCGCAACCCTGCCACCGAACACCCCGGCCTCTCAGTGCACGTCTCTGCTTCTCGATGCCAAATCGTTGGCATCAGCGCAGCCTACACAGACCTCGCAGGCACAGTCATCAAGGCAGAAGGCGGTGAAGTCCTGGTATCCCTCAATGAAGCCTCACAGACCCGCCACGACGCCATTGAGAGCAAGGCATTCTCAGAGGCTTTCAGGGATTGCGGTGCAGAGCAGTGGTTTTGCTCTGGCGTTTTAGAAGTACAAGAGAGTGAGGAAAATAATGTCAGGACTTAGTTGCCGACACCACGGAAAAACGGCAGTGTCTATGGTCAATTATTGCGTTCAACGCCACAAAGATAGATATGATCAAACACTACCTTATCGTGTGACACTAAGCTCAGAGTGGCGTGAAGAAATGCAGCATGTGACATCAATTATGATACAAGAGGAAGAGGTAATTATTAGATATCGTCGCAATCAAGACAGATACACTGTAAGCTGCGATAGTACAAAGCAAGGCAATAGGAGAGCCAAGCCATGATCCAAGCACCCACGCGTCTCCTTGATCTCCACGCATTCTCACCGACCTGCCCCGACGCCACTGAAGTCAAGGCCATCATGGCAGGTCTAGGTTTCGACCTGGAGTTCGAACTCCCTGCCTATCGGGGCACACAGAACGCCAGTCCTCTGCCACCGCAGTATCACTTCAAAGATGGTCACGGCACGTCAGTGGTCTACCTTGCAGGCCGTGACTATGGCGAGGAAGTCCGATGGATAGCACCGCATGCCTCCCGTTGGTGGCTCTATGCAGGGAACAGCCAATTTGCCTACAATGAGGCAGTGAATGCATTGAAGAGCCGCTGGGGCTTGCTTTGGTAGAGCACTCAGTAGTTTTGTAGCGCGTCCCATAGCAAGCAGCGAGGTTCCAGGCCTCCGGCGAAGTTCGACGCTTCGCGCTGTGTTTCCCTGAATTGCAGGGAGTGTATCAATTATTCGAGAAGGAGATTTCCTATTATGGCAAGTTTTAATGTTTCTTTTAGCGTAGAAGAGAGTATTCTTCGCACGTCATTTGGCGATCCTGCCACAAATGCAGAGATTGTCAAAGAGGTAGAGGCTCGGATCAACGATATCAAGGGCATGGGAGGTCTTCAAGGCGGCCCTTTGCTCAGGATTAACGGGCCCATCAGTCTGCCCGCTGCATTCACCATTGGGCACGCCGTATTCCATGCCTATGGTGCTATTGCCGTCTTTGATCCCAAATTACAGAAATATGTGATTTCCGTATCTCACAGCCCTGACTATCAGCTTGGGCAATTGATCGATTAGTCCATGTTGATCCCTGCATGCCTTGCTAATCGGGGCATGCAGGGAGAAGGGAGCAATCAGTGATATCAGCGCAGTTCCTCTGCGAAGTCGTTGGCTACGCTTTGCAGATCGCAAAGCGGCAGCGCAATGAAGACCATCTACAATCGGTGGAAATCCTGGAAAATAAGTTTCAAGCTGAGTTGGCAGAATTGGAGGATGCTGAAGGAATATGGGACGAGATGCCGGATCTCTGCTACTATGCCATCTGCCTTGCCGCTCAAGGCCAATCTGCCCGACTCTGGCAATTGGAGTACGAGATCTGCGAACACTTTGAAATCTCTGCCGTTGAAATTGAAGCTGCAACGCGTGCAAAGTATAGTCGCCGCGCTTCAGGGCTTCCCAAGGATTTCGATGCAGAGCGCAAGGCCATCCAGGACGCATTGAAGTCCCTATGAATCCATTGCCCCTGCACCGTCGGTCAAGGACAAGTGCAGGGGCTTTCCATGAAAGTAGTACCACCCTCAGTGTACCACCGACAGCCCTGGATGGCAAGGTGATGCACTGAGGGCTAACAAAAGGATATCATTATGTCAGAAGGAAAGGACAATCAGTCTGAAGTTGCACGCATCCGCCAGCAGATCGAAGCAGAGAACGAAGCCGCCAAGCGTGTCCAGGACAGCTTTGCCTACGGTGCATCTCAGCACCAGTTCATAACGCGTCGCATGGCCCGCATGGGAGAACTCCATGATCAACTCAAGGCAATCATTGGAGAAACAGAGGCGGCAAAGGTGATCGTTGAGGTTCTGGGCAAGAACAAGGAGGGACCCAACCATGTTTGATATTCTACGACTGCCTTCCCAGGACTCTCATGTGCAAGAGTTCGAAGCCCTGCAAGCCCAAGCCGTGCAAAACGGCAACGAACGCGATGCAGATCACTGGCAGGCCATGGCAGACATGGAGCGGCACATTGCTGGCAATGATTGCGCTGAGCAAGACACTGCCGATCACCGTAGGCAGAGATAGCCAAGGAGGTGTCATGGAAATCCATGTGCGCCCGTATGTGTATCCTGCAACGGATACTTCACCAGAGATACGCTTTTTTAAGTTTTTTCGCAAGGTCGGACCTCGCAAGTATGAGCTGGACCCCAGGTACCTTGACTACGGGTTTGTGAGCAAGGCGAAAGCTGAGAAGCGAGCCCGTGAGATTGAGCAGAAGCATCGCTAATCCAAGATTATCCAAGAAAATCAAAGCCCATTCCCTGCACATCGGGGAATGGGCTATTTTTGTTGTGCTTTTGGAACGCATTTTCGTTGACAAGCTCTGCCATGTGTGTCTATCCTTATTCACATCATGTTAGACAGGGATAGACATCATGAAGCATTTAAATCCGATACAGGTAGCAAGGTTACTAAATATATCAGACCGCACTGTGCGCAGACACATTCAAAAAGGAACTATAGCTGCAACCCGTAAAGCATCTGGAGAGCTGAAAATTGCAGAAGACCAGATAGAGAAACTGAGGCAGGTTCTGGAGTTAGGGGATGAGTCTAGACCTGTCCAAGTAGATGTGTCTGAACAGGTCAATACGCTCACTGCCAAAGTCACTGACCTCCAGGATATCATTGCCCGCCAGGAACATCGTATCGCATGGCTAGAGGATCGACTCACAGCGATGATCGTGAACGCTGCTATGAGAGACGCTAGGACTCCTGTCCCTACCGCAACCACTCAGAATACCAGTCCCATCATTGAAGGGCCACAGAATCGCGTTGTAGCGCCAAAGAATCCCACCGATCTCCCCGAAGGTTCCCTGCACAGCACTGAATTCGCGGAATCGCTTGGACTCACCAAGACTGTCATGCAAGGCATCCTCAAGAATGGCATCAGAGGAGAGCAGCTTGAACGGATACGGATTCCTGTTGCCCACGGACACTACTCGAACTACTTTACCTTGCCGCAACAACGCAAAGCCATCGAGGTTCTGCGACGGCATGGGAGGATCAAGGATTAACTGTTCATGCCCTGCCTGCTCCATTTTTGCCATTTCAACTCTTGTTTACGAAGTGTCATCCATACTGCTCTGATGAGTGCGTGCAATTCAACATAGGACACCACATAGAAGAGCAACCATCCTATCCCTGAAAGTGCCATGGAAGCAATGCCTCTCCGTGCATCATATGCCTGGATGAGAAACATGAGCCAGACGACAATGATACTGCTGAAGAAGCCCGAGAAATCACCACTCAGGCAGGAAAACAAGAAAAGCGTTGCAACAAAGAGAGGCTCAACAAGTAATTGCACGCCGCTGAAGGCTGCTAGAGGCAACACGAGCAGAGTGAGTATCTTGTTATGATGTGGACGTAACGAGAAAAACATATGCCTCTTGTCAATGAAGCATTGAAGTCTCCCCATTGCCCATCGATTGCGCTGCTTCTGCAACCCTGCCAGAGTTGAAGCGCCCTCAGTGTGGATTATGGCATCTGGGCAGTATGCGATCTTCCACCCTGCGTCCTGGATCTCCATGGAGAGATAAATGTCCTCTGTGATATTCTTCGTATTGTACTGAAATCTCTGGAACACTTCTCTTCTAAATGCACCTGCTGCGCCACCAATGATATATATTGTATTTAACAGGCTATCTGCCTTTTTAAAATAGAATCCGAAAATATATTCTTCGGCCTGAACTGCGCCAACTAACGTTTTTGTGTTCCCCACCTTGACATTGCCCACCGCCGCTTGGACACGGGGATCACGGAACGCATCGACGAATGCAGCGATAGCTCCTGCATCGACCACGCAATCTGCATCGATCGACGCTAAGATATCCCCGTGAGCCAAGGAGATCCCTGTATTCAATGCACTCCCTTTGCCGCCATTCTTCTGATAGTGGTAGATAATGCGTATCTGCTCGTGCGGCGGGACTCCTCTCATTTCCTTGACATACTTCGCAATGAAACATCTCATCATGGTGTCCGAGCCGTCAGTGGAACCATCATTGACCACAATGATTTCAAGGCGCTTGTATGTACTCTCCAGCAGCGTCTTGACCGTGCTGAGTAGCCCGATCTCTTCGTTCCAACATGGAATCATCACTGACACCAATGGACTGTAGTTCTTGACGAAATGCGATATAAGTGCCTTGTCACGTTTCGCAAGCAGTCCATACCACGGGGCGATCACCATGTACAAAGTGTATTTTGCCAGCAACACGGATGCAAACGTGACGATCAATCCGCGTAAAACGCGGATTGCAGGGCCATCCAATGGTTGCGGTGTCAAGACAATGGAAGAGACAATGATAGCGGCAGTGAAGAGGTACAATGCTCCGTAAACTATTAATTTCTTGTAGTGCATTTATTTCTCTAAAAGTGACTTCTTGACAGCTTGCAGGAACACATTCGTAGAGTCTACCAATGCAGAGCTGTTCATGTGCGAAACCTGCCCCTTCACACGTATTGCCTGCATCTTCACCGTAGCCATCGCATCCTTTGATTTTCTTCGCAACGCACTGCTCGCAAGGTTACTCCAGAGAATACCAATGACTACAAAGGCAACCACGCGATACACTGGATATGATGCAAAATAGTAGTAGGCAGATAGAGCAAGAAAAATTGCAATGTTTGCATAGAGTGCTTGGCATGCAATGATATACAATGCATGTCGATGATTACGAGGCTCTTCAGGGATCTGCACTGGTTGCTTTGGTGGCAGGGTCGATTCTGGTAGCTTTGATTGCAAGGATGGCAGGGTCTCCGCAACCTGCGAGGCGAGAGGTATTTGCGCAATGGGATACATCAGTGTGGGCAGGGTGCCAACGTCGTATTTTGTCATATTACACTTCTTATTCAAAAACGATCTTTTTGATTACTTCAATCTGATCCGGTGTAAATATACGGTGAAAATTCTTTATCTGCGCTGATGTCAGTGCCACTGCGTCCGTTGTTGGCTCCTGGCTCTGCTCCCCTTGGGATATCCATTGATTCCCGCCCAGGTGCCACACTGATATCGCCTTGAGCCCGCATTGCTCCACAACGGCTACCTTGCGGCGCAGCGTCTCGGAGTCGCTAAAAAAGTAACTTGTTCCATCTCTCTCCCACTTCATCTCTCCAGAGGACTCGTCGCGTTTCGCAGTGCTGAACCCTGGGAGTTGTTCTGACTGATTGTAGGTATTGAGCTTCACGTCATATGATCCCGTTTTGCCGGTGTAGCCATATGAGTTCAGCCCGACGACGATTCTGCTGTGATCCGTGATCTTCGATTTTACCCACTGGCAGGTATTCTTGATCCATTCTAATGTTGCCACTGGAGTCCCTGCACCTTGGTCGTACATCTGATCGTATGCCATCACAACAAGGTAATCCACTGGCAGCGCGTTGAATTCTTCCCAGCGCCATGGGTAGTACGATTGGTACCTTGCGTCACTGATTGCAGGTCCGTCAATCATGAGCTTGTATTTGTGCGCATGCAAGGCATTGCCAAGGATACCGATGAAATCTTTGTAGCCAGTGTAGACTTGCGGGGACCAACCACCGAAGCCCTCAAAGTCGATCTCAACGCCTGTAAACCCCGATGATTGCAAGAATGATATCATCGTAGATAGGAATGCCGCCCTCAATGTCCTGCTCTTTGACAACGCATCGATGCCCGATGCGTGCCCGGAGATGGTCACAAATTGTTGTGTACTGTATTTCTTGACGAAGGCTGCATGTTCATGGCTATACGTGTTGCACGTGGCCTTGAGTAGTTGCAGCGTGCCATTGTCCTGAAGTCTGTAGTACTCAGGCTTGAGCACATCGATAATCCTGCCATCAGTGATTTCATCGTCTGCCAGGCAGTCAGGGTACATCCAGGCTTGTACTGTTAGTGGATTTTGTGGATTATTCATGAATACTCCCTTGCTGATCAATATAATCACTGTTATTGCAATGAGTGTCAAGGCAACTACGATGGTTGCCACGCCTCTCAATTTTATCATCTTTGGACACATTTCATCATTGTAGCATGCTCAGCTTTCCTTGTGAATACTGATGGGCTTCGCGTTATTGTGCAACGGAGAAGACAAGAAGAAGCTGCTTGACGGTTGGTTCCAAAACCTGCTGTATGGATATTCGTGTTATAGACGACGGTAAATATTGTCAAGCAGCCTGGATAGTATAGCAGAGTGTCGATGTAGTGGCGTTAAGAATGCGTAAAGGTATCTTGTGCAACTTACACAAGACTGTAGCTATCTAGACATGTCCAGGAGAGAGAGTGACTACGGTTGCTCTCTCTTTCTTTTTGTCTGCAACTAAACGGATCAATGCATGCGTTTATATTTACAGATGCAAATACAGCCAAATAAGGAGGGATTGGATTGAACAAGAGTTCTTGGCTATTGCGAGTAAATCGACTCTGGCTTTATGCTTTGCTGTTCATACCTTTATTGCTTCTTATTATCTTATGGAGTAGCCTTAGTACATTTTTGTTGTTTATTGCCCTTTTCCCTGTAGTTGGGATGTCCTTTTTGTCGCTTGCTTTTCTCATAGCTACCGCAAAGAAAAAAGTACCACCTTCGCGTGCGGTAGTACCTAGTGATGGACTACCTATTATACCGCGAAATCTTGCGCAAGTCTATGCCATGATGAACCCTACGAAATTTGAGTATTTTTCCGCTGCGGTTGTCATCGGCTTGGGCCAGGGACATCGATTTCACGAGCACCCCGGCGGTGCTGGCGACCAGGGCGTTGATGCTATGCTACATAATTTGCACGGTAACAGAGTGATTATTCAAAGCAAATTTTATGCATCTGACAATCACATAGCGCCTACAGATATACGTGATTTTATAGGTGCCCTATTGCTACGCAAAGCAGTATACGGGTATTTCGTCACAACATCGTCTTTTACAAAAGAGGCGATTAAGACAGCAAGAGCCTCTAAAATCTGTATCTACGCCATTGACGGGCGGAAACTCGACGCATTGTTGCGGAGTCGGCATCGTGAGATCGCACTAGCGCTTGGTGATATCCTTGTTGATCCATCGAAGGGAGAGTAAGCTTGACTTTGATCAATCCCTCTGAGCAGTATGCATTTTTGCACTAGAAAGGGCGTTCTATGCAATTCAAATCCTCCTGCCTCGTTAATGGGCAAGGTGCCAAGATACAGGTAGACGGTGATTTTATCCGTGTGAAAGGCGTCTTCGGTGCGGTCCTCTGGCAATGCCATGTCGATGACATCACTGGCTTCGGCGTGTACCCCGCTGTCTTCAGCTACACGATCCGAATCAACGTTCGTAGCAGAGAAAGCTTTGAGATTCGGAGCTTTCCGAAGCACAAATTTAAGAAGTTGCAGCGGTGCTTTCCGAAGCTCTATCCTGGTATCTAGCAGGGTATAGACACCAAAGCAGCACACGGGCAATCGGTGTGTTGCTTTGGTTTTCTTTGATCTACATGGGCATGCGGTGCATTCCATGCAAAGCCTGATGTCCCACAGCCTCTTCCCTGCTTGGTGCGTAATGATTGCATTCACTACATCGATAGCCTTTGGGCAGCAATGACAGCAATCCCACTACAAGCAGGACAACTACGCCGAGTGCAATGATTTCCAATGTTCTCACCTCCTCTCATCGAGATGTGTTGATGTGCTAATATTTCAGATTGTAGCAGAGTATGTCAATATTGATAAGGTTTTATCCAAGAAACCCTTGACAAAGGGAGAATGAATATGTTATGCTTGCCTAGGCAAGTGTGAATACTTACCAAACGAAAGGGGAGGTTATGCTGAACGTGGCAACCCCAACGAAGTTACGGCAGATCAGGGAAAGCCTTGGTATTTCTCAAGATGCATTGGCCCGTCGTACGCGTAGTGTTTCAGTGAGCACCTATGTACGCCTTGAGCGCGGCGCACACGCCGCCCGCTACGATACGGCAACGCAGATCCTGGACGCAATCAATGAATTACTAAGGGAGCGAGAAAAACCGGAGCTTGAACTGAAGGATCTTGAATTGAGACTTTATTAGTCTCACGCGACGCTCCATTGTTGCGCGTAGCCTGGAAAACGACACGCAACGCCGGAGCTGACCCTACCGTGATAGGGCTTAGGCCATTTTACATGCCTAGGTCCTGAGAATCAATCTGAACAAGAATTCAAGGGAGCTAGGCTATGACATACTTCAAGCCAGATCGAATTAATATAATTATCATCACGTGGTCCGTTCGGACCACAATCCTCTGCATTGCACTCGCAGTCGTCTCAACGGCAGCCTCGCTTGCCTTGCGCGCCTTGTCGCTACTAGGCAATTCACTCTATTCTTTCCTGCATCCAATCATCTCCGCGATTGGCAGTGCTGACCCCATGATCCAGTTGTCCCTGGAACTCATCGTGTTCCTGGCATTCCTTGCCATCGGCATCAAGATCTTTATGTTCATTCTCCGTGTGCAGGGAATAGAGAAGGTGGCAATATGAGAGTGCTTTTAAATCAACTGATAGCAATATTGGCGCTTGTTTCGTTCCTGGCAGCAGGGGCAGCTTGCGTATTCTTTGCCGATGGCAACCGAATTCTTAGTGAGGTTGAAGCGGGGGTTAAGTCGGCACTTGTGGCAGTTGGTACAGGAATTGCTATTCTCTTCTTCACGATCCTTGTGCTTGGAGTCACTGGTTATATCTTCAAGCTCAAACGAGACGGTAAAGTACAAATTGTCCAAGATGGTAAGGATGGCAGGGTGACACGGGCTGTCGTGATAGATCAGTCTCAAGTTGTGCAGATCGGTTCTTCTGAGGGCTTTGGGCTCAATGAACTTATGCAAATGCAAGCTCAAATGACAACCCAGCAACAGAAGATGCTGCAAGTTGTTTCAGCGGGTGCAACGGCTATGCAGAGACTTGCATCCCTGGAAGAATACTGCGCAGGTGGTGAAGAGGAGAACCTGGAGATTGCAGGTCCTAAAGGAGAGGCGATCCCATCTGTTGTCAACTATAGCAGCGTTGCCGATCAAGTCCCTGCCGATCGATCTTTGCTAGGCATCTATCCAGAAACCGGAGGCCTTGAGATCGTCGACCCTGAGCGATACAAAACAGCTTGGTTCGTTGGAGGCAGCAACATGGGCAAGACAAACACGGTCTATGGCAAGGTATCCGACGCAGTTCGTTGGGGTGCAAGGATGATCATCTGTGATAGCCATGCTCACAAAAAGGACAGTCTTGCCAACAAGCTCAAAGACTTCCATCACACCCTGCTTATACCTATAGCGCAGACTGATGAGCAGATCAAGGATGCCATTATCAAGTTCTTGAGAGAGTTCAAGGCAAGGCGTGATCACGGCAAGTCCTGCGCAGAGAAGTGGCTCTTGGTAGCAGACGAAGTGAACTCCACATCAAATCACATGGTACGCATCTCGAAAGAGGAAGCTGCAGCACTGCTAGAAGAATTTGGTATAAAAATCGAAGATGAGTATGTGAGGCTGCAAGTCTTCTTCAAGTTTCTGGCAGAGACATGCGGGTATGAGTCGAGAGGCTTTGAGATGTTTGGCTACTTCATCTCGCAGAAGGTGGCAGGGTTGTCTTGGCTGCGCAATGCCATGATGACTGTGTTTGTCCATGGGCTTCTCATGGATAGCGAGGCCCTCCTTGCAGCAAACAACAGCCGCAAGATGGCAGAGATAGTCAAGGCGTTCAAGAAGGGAAGAACGCTCATTTACGGGCTTGACTTTGATCCTATCATCCTTCACCAGCCCAAGTATGAAGAGATAGGGAACGGAGTCGTTGACTCAACGACCGAGATGGGTACTTCAGAAGGTACTTCGAGTCCCGCTTCAAACGAGGGCAAGCAAGCAAGCGATGATCTTGTGTACTTCAACCCTGCTCAGAAGCGGATGGAAGCAGAATTTGACAACTTTAACTCTCAAGCTCAAAAAAACGGGTCCTCTGACGAGACTGTAGAGTCACGGATCAAGCGAGTAATTCTGCTTATGGCAAAGGGCAGTTCCGTCAACTTTATCCTCAAAGAGGAATGGGGCGTTTCCGGTGGAGGCGGTGCCTACCAAGGGGCTCTTAATGAGCTGAGAGAGATACAAAAGACCATTGCCCGACGGGCATTAGTTGGTTAGATCCAGTCTCACTTCTGAAGTGGGATTGAAGTACCCAGAGGAGGATAACAAGATGGACCGCATGGAAGACTTGCCCATGAAGCCAAGACCTACGCCTCGCACCCGCGCTGCCAGGTCATCGACTTCCAAGGCAATGCCCACTGCCAAGCGCCGCAAGTCAACGACTTCCAAAACTTCCCGTGCGCAAACAGTGAAAAGCACTGCGAGACCAAAGAAATCCCTGCCGCCACATCGACTGCCAGGGGAGCAGCCTCGCGACTCATTGGGTCGCTTTGCAAGCAAGGTCTGGCAGGGAACCAAGGTCGCAGCGAAAGGCACTGCAAAAGCCGTGAAGGGCACCGTGAAGACTGCCAAGAAGGTGCACCGCACTGCCAAGCGAATGGGTGCAGATATGCAACGCCGTGACCGCATTGCACTCAAGGAACGAGAGCTTGCGGTCAAGGAACGGGCAAAGAAACTCAAGGGACCTCGACGAAAGGCAGGGAGGGCAAAGAGCGGGCAGGGATTCTTGAGTAGGCTGATATTCGGAAAGAAAGGGAGGCAAAAGTGAACCAGTTACAGGGCAAGTTTTTACTGCCATGGATTTACAATTTTATTCAATGGGTCCAAATGTTTGTGATCCTTATTGAGGAATTAATTTCAGTCCTTTCCGTCCCACTTTTGAGCTTTGGGGTATCGATAAGTTTGATTGACTTTTTTATGCACGGGACACTCTCAAAAGATGCTCAGTTTGCATACACATGGTCAATCATTCAAGCTGTTTCAATCGATGCTCAAATTGCCTTTACCTGGTACAAGGCAAAGATGGCATGGCAGACAAGGAATTACAAAGCTTTTCTTGGGTTTTTATTCATCGGCGCAACCATCGGTTTTGTTGTCTGGTCTGCATCCTCTTTGCAAGGTCTCGCAATCGAGTCTGATGGGGCGAATTCCCAAGCGGAAAACCTTGCAAAGTTTGGGCTCTCTCCAGAGATCCTAATCGGTGCACGGCAAGGCGTTGCAGTGGTACTTCTCTGCATCGCAGGGTGGACACGAAAGTTGATCGACGAACTGGCAAATACTAGCGAGAAAAAGATCCCCGTGAAGGCAGAGAAAAGATCGGATTTTTGGACTTGGCTATGGGCTCTTATCACCTTCAAAAAAGTGCGTGATTTCTTCAAAAATTGGCAGCAGGAAAGGGAGCAAAAGAAGACCGAAAAAGTGGCATCTGGAAGCCAAAAAAATGGGGTCAAAGAGACCGATGATCCTCTCCAAGAATTGAAGGAAAATGATCCAGATATTGCCGAAGATTCTCCATCAAAAGAGGCAGGGGAAGATGTAAAAAATCTGGACTTAGCAGAGGCGAAAAAGCCGAAAATATCCGCTCGGAGAAGTCGAACTTTTGCCCGAAAAAGCACGCAGAAAAACGGGGTGCGAATTCCTAAATTGAGCAAGAACTTATACACGAAAAATGAGGTAGCAAAGATCATGAATTGTGATGTTTTTGAGATCGAAAAAGCTTTGCAAAACGGTGTCTTGCTCACCTCTGGAAATGGTGAAAAAGTTCTGAAGTCGTCACTCAAAAGGTTCATCGTAAAGCGTAAGCAAGGGCAAGAAAAAGAGGCGGTCTAAGATGCCACAGCTTCTCACCGGTCTCACCGCAGGCCTTGGCATCGTTGTCTTTGCACCGCAAGCCGCGCCTGCCCTGCTTCTCATTGCCGTCATTGTCCTGGCAGTGTTCCTCTGGGGACGCTATGGCGCAAAGCAAGGCAAGCGACGAGGTGCAAAGAAATCAATGCCTCCGATGAGGCAAAGCAGAAGAAAAGCGTAAAGGAAAGGAGGTGAAGTCGTGATCCAAATTCAACCCGTGAATGCGACGGTTTCAGTGCAGCATCAACGGGCGAACTGTGGGAAGTGCAATACGCAGAAGGTCTATGTCTATCTATGTGCTACTTGCCAAGAAGAGTGTTGCTCCAATTGCATCAAGGCAATTCCAATAGCTGGCGAAATCTACATGTTCTGCCAGGGCTGTACATGGAAGATAGCAAAGTATTGGCAGTATGTGCAGTGAAAGCTGAAAAGATAGCCAGCCACCTAACAGAAAGGTAAAACCCATGTCCAACCCTGAGCACATCGACAACTCAGAGCAACTCAAGGATGAAATCGTTGACCGCGTTGGCCCGACATTGGAAGGCTGGGAAGGTACCAATGAGGAACACAAGGCATTCAAGGACTTGCTTCAATATCACTCCGAAGATGAGTTGCAAGAGATTGCTGAGAAATGGCGTCAAGCGTAGTGCGTTCGATCAGTGGCCCGTTGGCAGCCAATGCCAGCATGGAGTATCATTGATGAGCAAGGAAGAGACACCGCGAGAACTCATCCAAAAGATATGTGCCTATCAAGCGGCCATTCAGGAGGGCAGGGGCATTCGTCCGTGGGGCTGGTGTGACTATACCTTTGACGCTGAAAGACTAAAAGAAGAAGTGCAACGGATGCGAGAGCAATTGTTGCAGCAAAGAGGTTCAATTAGATGAACAAAGATCAAGCAGAGGCTCTCTATGGCAAGAGAGCTTCGCACAGCGAGCACCGTCAAGGCGATGAAATCCTTGTGCAACATGGCACGCAAGTCAAGCATGGCAAGATCCTGCATGTGAGGGCACCTGGCAAGGCTGTCATTGACGGCGATGCCCACTCACTGCTCTACATTGTCGACTGCAATGAAGGGTTCCCAGAGGCCGTGGCTCCATCGCAAATCATCGAGGGGACACCGAAACCACTGCCTTTCACTGCAATCCTCGGCACCTATGGGTTCGCTGACTCTGCATTGAAAAATTGGAGAGAAGCAGAGAGCCTTGTCAGGAATGCCCCTGATAATATCATTGACACGGACCATGGCAAGCTCCGTGTGCTCAGTGCCCGTGTGGAAGGCGATGAGAAGGCAGGGAGGGTCATTGCAGAGGCCGAGGCTGTGGTAGAATCAGAACAAGGAGAATAGAAGCATGTCAAATGATACGGTTCGATTGCTAGAGGATGCCAGGTTCCGCTACGGTGTCATCTCCGAGACATCTCAAGTGCTCGGAGAGGAGTGGGCAAAGGTGGAAATGGAGGATAGCAAGATGCAAGAGAACCATCGAATGTCTACACTCAAGAAACTCGAGCGTCCGCTCACTGAGACGGAGGTAGGGTGCAAGTGTGAGGCATGTAGACTCGAGCGTTTCATCAAAGCAGACAATTGGGATTATGAAATGCGAGACGTGCATGGCACTGCCAGGAAAAGCGAGGAGGAGCACTGAGGCGCTGTGAGACGCAAAGAAGGGCAGGGAACCCGTTGAGGTCCCTGCCCTTCTTTGCTGTGTATCCCTGCGATAGGTTATCTAGAATATTGCCAACTGCTGTCCTTGCATCCCGTAGTTCCTGCACTGGCTGCTGTGACTGTTTGTCGTCATCATCTTCAAGTACAGAGATTGCATTGCCTAGACCATCGAGAGCACCTTCAAGGTATTTTCTGAGCTGCTCTGTATTGTATTGATCCATCTTGCCACCCTGGAGAGCCTCCCGACTCCCCTATCCCTTCTGCTATTGCAAGCTTTCCAAGTAACTGAAAGCGCTACCGTAGAGTACTTTAACGGGTGGTGCAGGAGGTGCAGGTTGATTGACCTGTGAATGCGGGGCTTCCTTTTGCTCTTCTGCGTTAGGCGCTTTTCTTGTGCAATTCAATGTATAATGTACAGCTCTTTCGCTTTTCATCGGATCAAAGCCAGGATGCTCAGCTTCAAGTTTCCTTTGCAGCTCCAGAGCAAGCTTGTGTGCCTGGTCGAGAGTGAGGTCCTTACCCTTCAAATCGACATATTGTTTAATTGCTGGCTTGCGACCTGTCTTTACAATTGCCTCTACTCCGAATACTTCTATCATCTCGTTTCTCCTTGTGGGGAGGTTGCCCTCCCCTGCTATTCCTACAATTCCCGTGGACTCTTCCTCATGTGAGGAGCAACCGGCGCTTTGAGCATCCAAGCAGGAATGTTCCACTTCACCTCTACAGGCACTGACTTCTTTGCTTCCTCTGCAATTCGGCGATCCTCTTCGATTCTCCTTGCCTGCTCTGCGAGGGCCTTGCGTTCTTCGATCGACGCTGCAATCGCTGCTCGTACATGCTGGCAACATCCGCTCGGGTGCTTTGTCACCCCTGTAAAACCCCGCTGCCCCGCCTCGCATGTGCAGGTGAAGCCATGCTTTGCATTGTAACGCACGGCGTATTCGATGATCCCGTGGGCGTCGTAGAGGCCTCTGCTGTTAGCTACGAGATAGAAGCTTTTGCCGGTTTTATCGATAATCTTCGTACAACGGCATATTTCCTCTGCTGTAATCTCGTCTGTGTGGGTCTCGACGTACTCGAGAGCGACACTTGCTTTAACCATTTTCTTGATCTCCTTTGAATGAATGTGAATTGTTTGTAACTTTATATAATTGATTGTAACATACAAAAGATGGGAAGTCAAGAGGTTTTTGACCCTGTTTTGCCAAGTCTGAAAAACTGCTCTGCTTTCCGATGGATTTTGCAGGGGTTTGCAGATTGGCATGAAAAGGGGTTGACATCTCCTCCATTGTGCGTTACAATCAATTATATAAAGTTACAAACAATTCACATTCATTCAAAGGAGATCGTCATGGGAGCACCAAAGGGGAACAGAAATCGTGCCCCAAATAACATCTACCCCCGCCGTGTCGTCTCACTGTCCGGCCTTGAGTACGATGCGGCCATGGGACTCCTTGAAAAGCAAGGCATTAGCGATCCATCAGATAAGGAAATCCTGGACGCTATGAGGGGATTGCCGGTTATTAGTGCTGAGGAGCATTTAAGCAATGATGTCCCTGAAAACCAGGCCTCTCATCGTGCCGCATCGCACGATCGTCGACTTCTCACCGATGGCCTTGCACGGCTCGGTGAGGGCAAGGCACCAACAAGGACGCAGCTGCCACTGGTGCAGGAGTATATGCAGGGGCATCGGGCAGAGATCGACCGCCTCAAGCAAGCCGTCAAGGGTGCTGAGATTGAGAAGTCTGTGGTCGAGGAGCACTTGCAGCGTTTCATCCCGCAGTGGAACAGTATCTTCGGCGTCTTGAAAGAGTTCGACGTCACACTCTACGAAGGCAAGGGCTCCCATGGATGGAGCAGTGCAAACGGCAACGAAGGCGAAGACGGCTTTGAGAGCCTTGCCGATGCACTGCGGTCAGCGCTGGCATGGCGCATTGAACAGAAAGGATAGGGCAATGGGATACAGTACTAATTTTTCAGGACAATTCAACTTAGACAAGCCGTTGACGCTTGCGCAGTACAACGAGCTGAAGAGATTTGCAGACAAGGATCATCGCGACGAGCACGGCATGCCTGGGTACTATTGCCAATGGATACCGACTGAGGAAGGTACGTCGCTCGAATGGGATGGAAACGAGAAGTTCTACGACTATGTGGAATGGCTGGAATACCTCATTGAGCATTTCTTGCAGCCATGGGGATACACAGTCAATGGCGAAGTAACCTGGCAAGGTGAGGACGTGGGGGACCTGGGAACCATCTATGTTGGGGACAACGTTATAGCTACACAGAAATACGAGCACAGTCATGAAATACCGATTTGTGATAAGTGCGGATTCTCCTATGACATCAGAGAGCCACATAAACATTAGTATCAGCAGAAAGGCGCAAGCCAATGGCTAACCTTCACACCTACTGGCAGCAACCACCGACCTCCCAGCGCACTCTCATCGACTCCATCGAAGAGCAATGCAAGGCAAAGGAAGCAGAGGCGAAGCGCATTGTTGGCTATGCCACAACCATTGAAGCCCCTGACTCGACAATGTACCCACGGCAGCAGGACAAGGACATCATTGTTTGCACAGGCTGCTTTGGAGATCCGTGCTATGGGATCGATGAGGATCGATGGGAACCGATTGCCAAGGAAGAGTATCTCGACAAGGAAAGCACGGCATTCAATGCGAAGTGCGAGAATTGCGGCAGGATGCTAGACAAGGAGGCAGCATGACCATCGAAGACCTCTTTGTTTTTGAAGATGATATCAGGCCAGAAGGTGTCGTATCGGGTATCAAAGCCTCGTTAAAGTGGGATAGCAGCAAATACGTTGTTATTGTATTGGTATGGAATAATAGCGCCAAATCTGCTGCTATTGGTTCTTTGATGCAGCGATACTTTGAAGGTATTGTGGCGCACATTCAAGCACGAAAGTAGAATAATTCGACAAGAGCTATTAGGGGAGAAGTAGCACATCCGTTCAACTTAGTTATACAAGAAAGGGAGAAGCCCCGCAGTCGGTGATGAGCGGGGCTTCTCTTTGTTTGCTTTGCCCTTCATGGCATTCCCAGCGCACACGCATAAAAGATGTAGAGGAACGCAAGGGATGCAATGAAATAGACAGCAACCCCAAGTACAATCTTCATCCCTGTCTCCTCATCTTCCCCGTGTCTACAGCCCTGAACTCCACGGTATCATTGCCCATCGGTGCAGGTCGATGCTTGTCACGGTACCATCTCACCAGATCCCCGGGCTTGAGCCCTTCCACATCGACATCCAGCCTCCCTCGCACTACAGGGACGCTCCCTGATGTCCCTGCCCATTCACGGCTCTTCAATGCTTGCTCATGGAACTTCATTGCCGCTTCCAGGTCACGCTCACGGAGCTTGTCGGTGATCTGTCGATGTGGTGGAAAGAATTCGGGCCGTGGCACGACTCGGGGTGTCTCTGTGGTGCTCAACAAATACAGCAAGTGTTCTTGCATCGCACAGTCAGGGACGTGTCGCTGCGACCAAGGGCGGACAAGTCCCCTGGCATGTAAATAGTCGAGAATGAAATAGGCAATCTTGCGAAAAAACATACATTGATCCTTCTATGCAATTCGAAGCCTCAAGCAGCGAGACTCCTGGATACTGCAAGGCTTTGCAACGTCTCCCCCTGAGTACTCATTGAAAAGCCTGGATGCTAGGATAGCACTGCAATAGAGAAACTGTCAAGAGCTGTTCTCATTGAAAATCAACGAAACTGCATTGACGTTCCGGGACTTGCAGGGGGAGTCGGTGACTGCTTCACTGAGAAGACAGTGGACTCCAGGATTGTCCTCACCACCACTGGGTCAGGTGCAGGAAGACCGAAGTAGTTCGCTGCCGTATAAATGGCGTTCTCTGCCTCTTTGCGCTTGTCCTCTGGGCTGTAGTTGGCGTAGCGCTGCTCGACCATCTGCACACCGTCTCTGATGATCTTCTCAAGGATTGATCTCTGCTTCTCAGGGAGGCTTTGCTCGAACTTTTGCACGGACTTCTGCTTTTGCGTGCCTGCCCAATGCCAGAGAAATGGGAAGGCGATGCCGACAATGCCGACGATGAGTTCTGTGATTTGCGGTGTCACGATGATTGCTCCTTTTGTTTCTCCTTCCGATAGTGAAAGAGAAGTTTTCCAATTCTTTGCTATTGCAATCTGTGCGTCTTTTAACGACATTTTGCCGTCGCATACTTGATCATGCAGATCGTTCTCGATCTTGTCTTTTTTACTCTTTGGCTCGACAGCTAGCGGCCACAAGTTCTTGACCTCGTTGGAACCTCCGATTTGCAAGCTTATGAGGTGATCAATCGCATGCTCTCCGTTCTTGCGTGACAAAACGCCGTACGCCACATATACCTTTTCTTTGGTACTCGAAGAAACGTTGCGCACAGAACGAGCATAGCCTGGTACACAGATCTGTTCCTTGGTAGCATTTGGAAAGATACCTCCAGGGGTGCACGCCGGATCGGGTAAGCTATCCCGTACTTGGCAAGATGTATGCGCATGCGGGGTTGACCCATAGCTAAAAGCTAGAAAGAAAGAGAGCGCAAAAACAATTCCCATCGGTGCTATCTCTCCTTCTTACCTTTTCTGTGCAGAATGATCAACAGTATCCAGAATGCCAATAATACAAGTCCTATAAAAAACTTAGCTCCGAAGTATACCCTCCCTATCTCCTGCGTCTTTCTCTGCCACACATCGGATACATCGGACATCTTGAGATAATACGATTGACTATGCTCCAATACGATCGATAATTGCGTTGCATTCGCAGGGTCATCAGAGCGGACAAGGATAGCACGGGCTGCCGTATCAATGGCAATGAAATCAGGGCGTGCCTGTGAGATCAAGAAATCGACATCCCCTGGTGTACTCCCAGGAAGTCCAAGAGATGCATCCCCCTTTTCCAGTCCCTGCTGCACGCGTTCCCACTCTGGAAGTGTCGTCTGAAGCTCGCTCACAGCCTGAGTATGTAGCGATTTGTCCCCGAGTACCAAGATCAGCGCGTTCTTTGCAATGCGTTCACTGAGGCCTCGCTGCTTCCTGGCACGTTGAATCACCTGAACTCCCTCATTTGGCAGAAGGGGCCATGCATCGGAAGCAATGCTAATCAAGAGGAAGATGATACCGCATATATAGAACATGCGAATAAGTGCGGATCGAAGCTTATGCGACATATCAACCTCCGGGATGCGTGATAAAGTACACAATGACAGACACAACGCCACCAATGATGATCGTCATTGCGCCCCAGAGCACTCTGATAACAAGATTGTCCTGCTTCTCTTTCTGCTCTGTGATAGCCCTCTTTGTATCACCAACATCCTTTTCAATGCGTTCAACGGTAGACCGTATTGCCGACAATTGTACATCATTAACGTTTGTAGGTACATACGCCTGCAATTGCGTCTGAACATGCTGCAATTCCTTCTCAAGTGCGTTCACACGATATGCAAGTGTCGCAAGGTCTTGCTGTGGTTGCATAGCTCACCCCTGCAAGGCTTCGACTGCCCCTGCGATCCTTGACTTCAGCGACGCGTTCTCGGAAGCCAGTGCGGTTTGCTGCAAGGCAACGATTTGTTTCTTGAGGTCATTGACATACCCTTGCAGGTCAGTGACGCGGGGATCTTCACCGGGTCCCTTGTCGATGTGCATGAGGTAGACACTGCCCGACTGGGGAGGGAAGTCAAGTGTATGCACGGGGTCATACCCCAAGGTGGCCCTTTCGAACCTTTGCAGTACACGCCCGTTTCCTAAGCTAAGTTCTGAAGTAAGTGGCAGCCCGATGTGTGTCAAACCGTTCAGGCCTGAATTGCCAAACCTGCGATAAAAGTCCAGGATTGCACCGCCTATCGTTGATTTCGTTGATGGGCAGTGCCAGGCACCGTTAGATGCCTGAACGAAGAAGTTCGAGACATCTGAGAGATTGATCATGATAGGTTCCTCCTCTTGCGATGATTGCCCTTGCAGGTAGTTCCAAAGATCGGGCCATGGGAAAGGACCCGGGCACCTTGCACGGTTGATGGCATCGATATCAGCGTGCTTACATATCCCCCCACGGCTATCAGCGAACCGCTTTGGAATGCCATAGGTATCACAGATACATGCAATGACCTCAAAGCCTTTCTGTGCTTGAGCAGGGGTTAATTCATTGCTATTGTCCGTTGCTGACTTCACGTACTCGATTGCTATTGACCACAGATTAGGGTTGCCAGATGGGAGCCATGGTGCATGCCCTGCCGTAACAACTCCGTTAGCCCATGATGCATCATTCATGCTTATTCCTTGCACAACATGCCCGTCTTGCCCGATAATCAGATGGGCAGAAGCTTGGGCTTCACTGTTGGCAAAGTAGTGAGCAATGTTTTCAGCACTGCTTCCCCCTGCAGTTCCATGGATCACTAAGTGCGTCACCTTGTAACCCTGGCGACTCATTGACTTGTTGTCGTAGCCAATCTCTATAGCTTGGTCAAGCCAACCATTGATAATCTGCATATAAACCTCGCTATCTCACTAATTTGAGCACAACGAATACAATGTCGGCCACGACGGCAATGGCTGCAATGATGAGTACAATGATGTCCAGGACATTGCGACGAGGACCGGTGTACGTTCCGAGTACGGGCCACAAGAGCATGGCAAGCAAGCTCAATATAACCAGGAAATCGAACTCTAAAAATGTACTCATCATGTCTCCTCAACATCGCCGATCACCGGGATGGCATCGAGCAGTTCATTGATATCCTCGTGCTGATCAGCGATAAGCAATGCTTCTTTGACAATGTGCCTCGCGACTTTTCGCAGATACACCGCTGCCTCCTGCGGATTGCCCTGGAAGCCAAGGACAGCAAAAGCATACCCGTAAAACTGATCACTCCTTGCCTTTTCAATGTTCTGCCCTGCGCTTCGATGCAATTCAAGGAGTTGCAATATCTCCTCAAAGTCACTCTTTGCGACGCCCTTGCCTTGCAATGCTTGCTCTGAATCTCGAAGCCTCTGTTTCTCCTCTTGCATGGATACTACCTCTCTATGATGTTGCCAAGATGAAACACCTTGGCATATTGCATGTTTTGCCGTTTTGCGTTACACTTGTCGCATGGACAAAGCACCTCGTAAATGCACTAAATGCGACACTGGAGAATCTAAGAATTGCCCATTTCCCCCTACGGGCAAGCAATGCAAGAAATGCTTGCAGGAATACAACACGGCCTATCAACGCAATCGCAGAGGTCACAAAGCTCGCAGCGAAGGCCTTGGCGAGGAAGAGCGCCGCCAGCACCGCAATGACTCCAGTAAGCGTTGGCGCAAGGGCAATCCACAGAAAGCTAAGGAAAGCGATAAAAAGCAACATGACAAGCAATACACTGAAAACCCTAATAAAATCAAGAAACGTAACAGTAAATGGCAGAAGGACAACCTTGCGTGGCGTCGAGAGTATAATGCAAAACGCAGGACTTCCACCGAAGAGACGCATCAACCTATACCTCCAAGGACCACACACCGCCTTGCTTGAAAGTCCTCTGATCGACAGTGCCTTCCTTGAGCACAACGGTGTTTTCGCTCATCCCTAGCGTTGCCACATCAGCGGATGAGAGCTGATAATCAATGGTGGCAGGGTTACCACCGGATGCCGCCGTGAGTGCGCTGAAGGTCCCTGTGCCCGTTGCCGTGACACCGTTCGAGACATTGCGCATCTTCAACTTGAAGTCGCTTGCAGTGAGCCCAGTGATATCAAAGGACCCACTATCTGGTGACAGGCTAAAGGTCCAGAGCGGCTTTCTGTCTCCCTTCGACCAAGGTGATATAGGCATAGCTAAGCTCCTTTCAGGGTGACCAGGCCATCGCGGCTCGTTGCTGTGGCAATGCCATCGCGGCTATATCCAGTGATGAGACCATCGCGGCCATGGACTGTAACCACTGGATAGGCAACATGTCCAAAGCGGCACACATATACTCTCTGAGTGCGTGCCATATGAGCAAAGCGTGCATTATATATTTTCTTGGCAAGAAACGTGTCAGTGTGGTCAAAGCGTGCTTTGAATATCCTTGCACTTTTGTCGTATTGAGATAGTCTAGATGAGTATATTTTATTAGATAGTGTAGAGTGCTTGAGAAGTGCTTTAAATGCTTTTGATGCCTTGTCATACTGAGATAGCCGTGATCCATATATCTTGCTGCTCATGCCTAGTTGCAAGAATCGGCCTGAGAAGATCTTGGGCGCTTGAGCAGACTGGAAGAAGCGAGTCTTATAGACCTTCTGAGCCAGAGTAGAGTGAAACAGGCGTGAACGGTAAATCTTACTTGCCAGAGCCACTTGGTACAGACGCGCCGTGTAGACCTTGCTTGCATTGACCATCTGAGAAAAGCGACTTGACCAGATCTTACGGGCCAATGCCGCATGGCAGAGCCGTGCCGTGTAGGTTTTGGCAACTAGGGCAGACTGGTAAAAGCGACTCTTGTATATCTTGCTGGCTGTGATGTACTGATAAAACCTTGCTGCATATATCTTTGCTTGCAATGCAGCATGATAAAATCTTGCACTAAATGCCTTGGATGAGTGCATGTATTGAAAGAAGCGTGATGCAAACTTCTTGGAAGTACCTGTCAACTGACTGAAGCGTGCAGTAAAGTATTGCTTGGATAATAGCGTATGGATAAAGCGTGATTTGAACTTCTGGTTTGTTCCTGCAAGTTGACTGAATCTCGATTTGAATACTTTCTGAGCCAAGACTGATTGGAAGAAACGCGACGAGAACTTCTTACTTGTGCCTACAAGCTGAGAGAAGCGGGCTGCAAACTTCTTTTGAACACCTGTGAGTTGTGAAAAGCGAGACGAGAACTTTTTGCTTGCTCCGGTAAGTTGGCTAAGCCGACTAGCGAACTTCTTTGACACGCCTGAAAGCTGGCTAAAACGGCTTGAGAATGATTTTGAAGCAGCTATCCCAAACGACTGAAAGCTGTCGAACTGTGCTGTTGTGGTGCCCACATCAGGAGAGCAATAAATGCCTATTTTACCTGATGTATGCGCAGTGTCGGTTACTGTTACCGTCCAACTTCCTGGCTCCGAGCTTCCATCAGCCCAGATTTTCCCGCTTAGAGAAGAACCAACTGCTCTAAATCGAATCCAGTAAAGCGTATTGGCAGAAATGGTAAAGCTGGCAGTAGCCAATTCAGTACCATTATCTTGTATTTTTAATGCTTGTCCTCGAATATTGCATGAATAAAATGAAGTAGTGCTACTATAGCGTAGGAAAAGCCCTTCCCAGTTCCCTGATCCAGACATGAGAGAAGTCTTGAAACGAACAAGAAGCTCAACATCTCCATAAGTATTTGTGGTGAGGATAGCAAAATTATCTACATTGTTTCCGACTACTTTACCGGAATTGCTTAAAATGGACCATGTTGGACTCCCGCCTGCCGACGACCATGCACTACCGTCTGAAGCTGTTCCCCATCCTGCCGCATCGGAAATAGTTGTTGATCCTGCTGTATTAGATCGAACAAAAGTATCTTGCTTGAGGATTGCAGTCATCTATAATTACCTCCTTTCTTGCTTAATTGTACATTTTATGCTATACTACTTGTCATGAATACTATGTTTAAATTTATTGCTAGAATACGCTGTGAGTGGTTTTCCTTGCGTCATGACTGGCAGGTATGCGTTAATGGAAATGTCATCACGCACACCTGCAAGCGCTGTGGGAAGGCCGTAACACGCACGCTTTAGCATCACAATCGCACTCCGAGTACTTCCAGGGATAATCTCCCTGGAGGCATGAGTCCTTCTCTCCAGCTTGGAAAGTCGTTGATGCTCACATCTTCATATTGCAGCAAGCCTTTCACCCTATCCCAGATATACCCTTCACACAACATATTCTCCTTATCGTAGACACAGCCTATGATTTGCGCCTCTACAGAGTCGAATCCTTGGCTCGTGGATGGATCAAAACCTTTCACCTGCCGACAAAACTGAAAGGCCGTTCCGGGTTCCGTGATTTTGAGCACGGCCTTTCGCAGCAGTCCTGGATACACAAGGTGCAATTCCTTGATCTTGAGAATGTCCCCCGTTGAACAAAGATCAAGTGTCCAGTCAAGCTCACGCTCTCTGCCAAGCATCTGGTCATATACTTTTTGATGCTTGGTAAGTTTTTTGCCAGTGATCAACACCGCTCTCCAATGTGCGTTAAATGTAAACATATATTATTTCCTGTAGAACATGCATTACGTGCGATCGTATTGAATCCCAAGGACTGGAGCTATGTTACTTCCCAATGCCATGTTTGGCCCTGAATACAATGCAAGCGTGAAATACCAAAAAAAAGCTGTCACATCGTCTGGTATTGCCGTACCTTCGCAGTATTGAGTATCTGCCTGCAAACTTTGCCATGTTGCCAGCCAAGAAGCCGCGCTCGGGCTAGATGCTCCCGCGCTTCCTGATGTTGCAGCAAGCGTTGTGCCTACATTGCCAGCACTTGGCGTTTCCTGTGATCCCGCTGCTGTGAGTCCACTTCCATAGATATTGCCTTTCAGATAAGCTGTGGAACTGGTGTCCGTTGCATGCCCATTGACGACTGGTGCACCATCGGCAGCGGGATCTGATGGCTGTGTACCAGGTGAAGCTGCCCCAAGTGCCGATGTCGCATAGGATGAGAGTTTCATTTTGCTTACTGCCGTACCCGTATTATTGAAATTGAAGCGTAGAACACGAGCAAAGGTGCGACTGCCATCATATGTCGCCACTTCCAGTCCTGTCGTATCTGCTGAAAATGCCCATAGTTCATCTACAGCTCCAACACTTGCAAGCCGCCTGAACTTAGGCCAGTTTGCAGAGGAAGTAGAGGCACCGCCATCGCCATTCTTAGTCCATCGCAACTCGTTGGCACCCGATGATCCATTGACAGCAATGGCCGTACCAGTCCAGTCTGGTGTGGTGTCGTTACCCTTATTATACTCAATTGTTGTTGTATAGTCAGCCACTTATTTTACTCCTTTTACTATTTGAGCATCTTACTAAGCGATTTATGCCACGAGCCAAGGCTCGGTCCTTCGACCGCCTCGCACACCCATCGATACTCCTGCTTTTCATTGCTCCCACTGTCGACAGATAGGAACTGTCGCAAGGCGGTCTCAGTGATAAGCATGGCGTCATCGTTGAAACCACGGGCGGCAAAGAACACAGGGAGATACTGACCAGGCAGAAGACCCTGCCGTCGTGTGTGAAACCTGAGCGTCTTGCCGATGACTCCAAATCGTTGCAAGAGACTGTCTCCGAGCTGCTCAGCACCATCGACAGTGATTTCCTTGCCTGAGACATCAGTGACATGTTCAACGACTCCATCGCCGCCCGTGAGACCACTGAGCGTCTTGAAGTCGGCTTGTGTGGTTGTGCCTGGGAAGCCGCCCGTGTTGTTGCGGATGACTTCAGTTTCGTACTTACCAAGATAGGTGATGGCAAGCGTGTCTGTCTCGACTAGCAGATCTTCACTGTCATCCTGGGTAATCGTGGCGTCATCGGGTGCCCAATAGAAATCGTAGCCCGCGTCACCCTTCAGGCCAACGGTCTGCGGTTGATTGTTTAGCAGGATCGTTGGGGTATCTGCCAGTGGATAGCCAAGCGTCCAGGAACGCGTCTCTCCATCCCCGATTTCCGTGACAGACACTGTTTTTGTATCAACGACGCCAGTGATGATTTCGCGGTTTCGATACAGATCTGCACTATTTTCGACTTCCAGTCCTTCGATTTGCACGTCATCACTATTGAGTATCCATGGCGCAGGGAGAGCGGTACGTGCAGTGAAGAACAGAGACTTGATCTGATCGATCTGCCAATAGGTATCACTGATCTCACTGAGGTCATCCATGTTGTCCGTGATGTGCGTTCGCAGATACTCAGCGACTGGCACCAATGCGCCTTTTGCGATGTTGGGATGCAGAGCTGCAAGGACAAGATCGGTCATCTGTGGTGTCACGGTCGGATCAGTGCTCGTCAGTGTGACCCGTGTGTACGCTGATTTCCCTGCAAGATCATCGCCGATTGGTTGGATACGAAAGTTGTAAAACCTACCCACATCCGTTGCTTCGAAGAGTCCAACTTTGCCAGCAGCAGTAAGTCCAGAGTCGGTTGTAGAGCGAACAAGGTCTCCGTCGAAGTAGATATCTATCGCAGTTCCAACCATCTTGACACGGACACGGCGCGGCGTATTGCGTGTGAAGAGAATAGAGATATCCGTGCCGATCTGCGTCTTGACGTTGCTCACAACCTTGTAGAGTCGCATCACGTTCGTAGCGCCTGCAGAGGAAGAAGCATCAAATATTTCTAGCTCATAGAAGTTGCTTGCACTGGTGTGCCGCCACACGATCCCTGCAGCGTCGGACTGATCAAGATCAAAGGTCACATCAACGGGTGCGGCAGTGATGGCATTGAGGAGGAAGATCGCATTGGTTCCACCGGATACACTGATACGACTATTTGGCGTGGAATAGACCCATGTCCCATTCGTACCGCCAGTCCTTGCAGTGCTGGTGTAATTGGCACTAGTATCAGTATCGAAGGTGTCAAGGGTCGGCAATGGCTGCCCTGTGATGCCAGCGATCTCACCGCCGCTTGTCACTGAAGTCCAGGACCCAGACCCTGTAGGCGATGTCTCAACTGCCACGGTTGTCCCGGCAGGCACATCGGCGTTCCATGCAACAAGCGTTGATCCGGCAATGAGAGCCGCTGCAAGAGAGAGAGCAGGAGATACACGCGTGCCGCTACTACTAAAGCCGCCAAGCACTCTGCACACGAAATAGCGGACCTGCGGCATGCTCGTCGCGGTCGCTGTGGTCAAGGTGATCCTGAAACGCACGGATATACCACTGAGAGACTGCCCCGCCGTGAGATTCGGAATTGCGCCCCCGTTCGTCACTGTTTGGTAGGAGCTGCCGCCGTTGATCGTCGACTCGACAAGGACATTCGTTGATTGCTCGTCGAGACTCACTTCATCCCAAGTAACCACACTGCCAAGATACGTCCCTGCTCCTGTAAGGCTCGTGCTGGTACCTAGCCAGTTGCCAGTGAGCGATTTGACGATGCCAAAGTTGTCAAAGAGTGCAATGTACCCATTGCTTGCATCGCCATTTGCTACCCTGAAAAAGCAATACCCTGCCGCTGTAAATGTTCCATCTGTCACGTCAATGACTTTATTATCATTAAGATAAACTTTGTGGCTAGAACCAACAAATTCAACTTTTATGCGATGAATTGCTTGAGATGTCAGCGTAACGGTGGCAGTCCCTATCTCTGTCCTCACGCCGTCTGATGCAGTGTTGTTGTTTTCGCCACGCTGAAGTTTTATTGTTGTGCCAAATATTTCTACCGCATAGGCATATCTTGCTGCATAGTTGCTCGTACTATTTGTTCTATACATGCATCCTGGCTTCATTAATGAATTATCAATATAGACATCAAATTCAAGGATGCCGTCGGCAAACGTGCCCGCATCTGTCATACGTCCCCACCCACCGGTGTTGTTGTAGACAAAAAGCCTGTACTGCTTCTTTTCTATCCAATCTCTACATGATGTGGCAGTGTCCGGTCCTGTTGCACCCCCACCGAAGAGTGTGATACCCGACATCTCATTATCCGTCGTATTGTTATCGAAGTATCGCTGATACCCTATAAGTTGCAATAGATTATTTACTGCCTGAGTATCCGTGTGTGTAGAACTTGAATTCCACTCTGATGTAGTTGAGGCAGAATACGTCACATCGCTTTTCGTATCGGTGTAGGACGGATGCACAAGGAGCTGCAAATAGCTCAGGATTGGCTTGCTCTCTGGGCTCGCGCCTTCAAGTTGCGTGAAGGTCTCTCGAAACTTGATCGACTTGGAAGCCAATGAAAGCCCCGCAGGCAGTGAGGGCAATGGAGCATTATTCGTGCACTCAATATAGGAATTGCCGCCGTCGAGAGAGTATTCGACAGTCAAGTCGGTATGTTCAGGCAGGGTCTCTTTCCATGTGAGGAATGTTCGCTTGAGAATACCCGCGCCACTGATGCTCGTTGATCCACTCACACGGTTAGCAGAGAGGCAATCATAGGCATCAACGACTTTCACTGTAGTTGTTGCAAATCCTTGATTTTGCAACTGTTGAGGAGGATTGACATTTAATGAGGTAGAGAAGAAAGCCTGATTAAAGGAGAAATCACCATTAAGATAGATGATATTTTGAAAGTATGCAGTATAGACTCCGGGCTCATTGCCCTCGCAGGCTATTGCGATGTATGCGATGTTTTTCCCTGTAAAAGATGCAAGGCTGAATGTACGCCCGTACCATTTGCCGTCTGCATATCCCTTCAGGCTCGTATCTGGATGCGGCGATAGATTGTTCTGTGAAAGTTCCTTATCGGTAAAATTGTCGCGTAACGTCGTACCATCAGTGAAAACGATGTCAACACCGAATTTAATTTCAGGTGACGCAGGATCTACCCATATCTGATAAAACAGGTATCGCGTAGCAACTACTGTGAAGGTTCCGGAAGGTGAAAATATCTTCACATACGTGTATGTATTTGCAATAGCAATCCCTGTATTCGTGCATTGCATTTTGATCGCTTTGAAAGACGTTGGTGCCAATGTGTTGTTTGCCGCCGTGACACCAGTGAGCGTCCCTGTCCCGAAGTGACTCGTTGTGCTTTCCGTGACTGTGACAAGACTTCCCGCCGATGCGAGCTCAAGTCCCCCTGTATCATTGACTGCCGTAGTATCCGTGAGCGTCCCTGCTACAAAGTCGGCTTCAGTGTCGTCAAAGCGGATGGCATAGTTGGCAGTGACTCCCTCTGCTGCCAAGGACTTCGCCATGTCGGCAACGATCACGCCCGCATACTGACTCTCGTATTTCTTGTTCGTTGTCCTCTTCGCTGCAATTGCATGGTTATCAACGCAATCAATGGTGTGCTCAAGGTAAGCGCCTGGGGGAAAGTCGTCCGTCTGCACATCCCAGATAAATCCCGAGAAAAGCAGCCCTGCATCGGAATCAGTGACCGTCACGGGTTGCCATTTCTGGAAGGAGAGGACACCTGTTGGGTCCTTGACCGTGAACTTGCAGGTAGAATGCTCATCAATGCGTGCCACGAACTCAAAGGTCTGGTCAAGGACAGGCCGTGATGTGCCATTGATAGCAACGGTGAGTGTGCTCATCAGCTCACCCCCCGCTTCCTCGACTCACGCACAATGCGACGCCCTGCGGTCTCTGACAACTCACGGCCATCAATGTAGACATGGGTATGCACATGAACTTCTGCCGACCCTGCTGCCGCGCTGCCTCCACTGGCAGAGGCATCTTTGGTCTTGTATTGCATCGGGGCAAAGTCGGCACCCTTGAAGTTCATGCCAATCGGCATTGCAAGCTTGCTGACAGCATTTTGGATTTTGGGCACGCCTGCCTCCAGCCCCTTGGCATACATGTCCACAAAGGCAGGAGCCCACTTGTCTGCGAAGCGGCCCGGGCCTTCTTTGGTGGGACTGTGGAACCCGAGGAATTCCCATGCTTTTTTAGCAACTGAGGATGCAGCCTCGCCAACCTTGCCTAGCATACCTTTTATGCCATCGATAAATCCTTGAATAACATTCTTTCCGAAATCAATAGCACTCTTTGCCCATCCACTCGCAAGATTTTTGATGCTGTTCCAAAGATTGTTGAGCGGCGTCGAGACGTAGCTTGACCATGCGCTGCTGAAAGTATTGGAAAGACTGGTCCAGAAAGAACTAATCGGGCCTGCAACATAATTGCTCCATGCGCTGGAGAAGAGGGACGACACACTGCTCCACAGGGAAGTCAATGGTCCGACAATGTAGGTATTCCAGGCGTTCACAAAGAACGATGATATCTGTTCCCATACCCATCTCACAAAGCCAACGGCAGCGTTGAAACCGTCACGGACTGCATTGGAGACATTTGTCCAGAGTTCTGAAGCCTTGCCAACGAGCAACTGCCACGCGCCGACAATCCAGTTGATCACGTCTTGCCATGCTTGTTGTAGCCATGCGACGCACGCGCTGATAAAACCAACGATCGCATCAACAAGCGCCTGAAAATAATAATTGTGGTTGTAGAGCCAGATGAACGCATTCCCGATGGCAATGAACGGGGCCATGATAGCAGCGAGCAGGAATGCCCCCGCAGCTATCACTATTGCAATGATCCAGTTCCATGCTGCTTGAATGCCCGCAATGATCCCTGCCCAGACACCAGTGATAAAGGCAACGATCCCATTCCAAATGCCCACAAAGAAGCCCGCAATGCTTGTCCAGATACCTGTGAAGAACGCGCCGATAGCCCCGAGTATCCCCATGAACCAGGACACAAAAGCATTCCATATCCCCTGGAGCCAGCCAACGATAGCTCCCCAGTTCTGAATGGCAAGGATGACCCCGTAGACAACGAGAGCAATGGCGGCGCCGATGGCAATGAATGGCGCGGCAGCACCGATGGCAGTCCCGAGGGCAATCGCTGCGGCAACCAACGCTGCAACTAAAGCACCAGCAATGGCACCTGCCAGGATCACTGCGACCACCTTGAGAGCTTCAAAGGCTGCCTGGTTCTCCTGGAAATATTTGACCGTGCTTTTTATGGCACCCCCAACGGTTTTGAGCGTTGCCACTATTGCATTCATGGAATTTTCTAGGACGTGGTTCTTCTCCATCCAGTCCATGAGCTGCGTGATCATTGGAGCAATGTCATTAGTGAAGCTGTTGATGACTGGCAGGAGTGCCATGCCTATCTTGGTTTGTAGTGCCTCCACAGAAGCCGTTGCCCTATTCCATGCAGCCTGGGCACCCTCTGATGTTGTGCCGAATTGCTTATTTGCCTCACCAGTCGATTCAGCGATTCCCTCGAGGGCAGTGCTATATGCGTTGGCACCGTCAGTGAGAAGCAGGGTTGCGGCAGCGGTGGCATTCTCCTGTCCAAGCAGTTTGGTCATTTCTTCCGCACTGCCACCAGTTACTTTCTGGAGATACTCAAGGCGACCAATGAGGGTCATGGACTTATAGGCATTTGTATCAAAGGCGATGCCAAGGGTTTGGGCTCTGCTTGAAAGAGTCTCAAAGCGTGATGAGGTCTGAAGCAATGAGTTCAAGGACTCGGCGGCTTGCTCAGAAGATGGCATGACGTTGGTGAGAATAGAAAAGGCGGTTGTGGCTTCAACAAAGCGCAGTCCCGCTTGCTTTGCATTTACGCCGACTTTCCCGATCACATTGGAATAGTCTGCCCATTCAGTTTTGCCGGTCGCGACACTGGCAGACATAATGTCTATTGCATCAGCCGTCTTTAAATCTGTAAAAGTGGCAAGGACAGCAGTGACGGCATTGGCTACGGTCTGCGTGTCCGTCATGCCGACTGCCGCAGCCTTAGCGCTGACCTCCAGGATTTCCATGGCTTCCGCGCCTTTGTAGCCTGCACCCATGACGTAATACAAGCCCTCCGCAAGTTTCTGGGGAGACTGTCCGACTTTGCTTGCCATGCTAAGCAGGGATTGACTCATCTCATCGATGGATGCCTTGCTAACATCATTGGTGGCCTGGATTTGAAGCATTGTTGCCTCGAAGTCCATGGCTGGCTTGATCGTTGAAGCCAATGCCGCGCCCGCCACTGCCACTGCAATGCCAAGACCTGCAAGGGCGACGTTCCCTACAGACGCAGCTCTCCCTAGACTCTCCATTGCTTTCGAGGAACCGTCCGCGTCCTTGGCAGCTTTCTGGATAGCATCTGAGGACTTCTTGAAATTGGACGAAACGCCATCCGATGACCGCTTAGCCGCATCTTCGATCTTCTGCATGTTCTTTGCAGCAGCGTCAACGCCACTATTTAGCCTCTCGACTTTTGCTACCCATTCAATTGCAAGTGTCGCTACCGTTGACATCTAAGCGTGTCGTCCTCTCCTTGGTCTTGACTTTGCCTTGCGTGCTTCCTCTTCCTGCCGCTTCTTCTCTTCCTCTGCCTCAACACTGAAAATCGCTGCCCATTCGGTGATCTCAGAGCTTCCAATGCGTCTCAGCATCTCCTCTTTGGTCATGCCTCCAATTTCTCTGGTGATTCTGAGGTGAAGCCGTAGCTCTCCACTATCGTCGGATCTGAGGTGTCTTTTTTTTCCTCTAAATCGCTTTCATTCATCCCTGATAGTTCCATGGCAGGCTTGCCAAGATCATCCAGGATAGAGCCGGGTGTCTCAAGGAGCGGCCCGACCTGTGTATTGTTGAAGATGGGTTGACCTGCCTTGGGATGCGGTGCAGTGAGGTATTCGCCCTGCTCGTTCTTGAGCCCTGGGAATTCCTTCTCATGCGGATGGTCAGCATCAGGAGGAAACTTTGGATTGGGATAGCGAACTGACAGCACGGCAAGAAGGCCGGTGAAGAGCTTAATATTGACTTTTGCCTTGCTTCCTTCCCGCGTCGTGCACCGCTCCATCAATTCTGCCCGCTCTTTGCCGGTCATCTCACGGATGGTTACCCAGCGATCCCACCGTTCCACATAGAATGGTTTTTGCAAAAGAGGCGTTTGGAACGCTATAGCTGAATAATCTTCAAAATCTTCCATAAGTGTACCTACTAACTATTAAAGTAGAACTTGCCGTCAATGCGGAATTCAAGGTCTTCCATGATCAAGTCATCGATAGTCGTGTCTGACGATTCGCCTGTGATCCATCCGTACGACTCAAGGCGTAGCTGCGTACCTGCCGTGACATCAAGGACAATCGATGCAATCAGGGTATCGGCAGTGAAGACTGTGAGGTAGTTGGCAAAGGTGGCATCGACCAAGAACTTGCTAATCTTGAAGGTTCCCCCAGCCAGGCCAGGGATGAAGGTTCTATTGCGTGTAGGTGTGCCCGTTGTTGTGAAACTTGTCGTATCATGTTCGTCACGCTCAAGGTCAAACCCGTAGTTCAGGATGTCCCCGATGGCAGCGTATGGCAGATAGGCACCACTGGAGATGCGAGCCTGATTCGTGCCACCGACCGCCGATGCAAAAGTCACTCGTCCGCCGACGTACTGGACAGACGAAGGAGTCACGGTATTCCATGATGACCCATTGCTGCTTTGCTGAAATACAAAGGTTGCAGTGCGGTCCCAGTAGCGCTTTGCCTGTTCCCCTGTAGGTGTCCGATAGGTCAGGTTATCGCCAGTGTTGGTTAATTCCAGGTTCGATATTGCGGTGTTTGGCGTGCTGGTAGTCAAGAGCTGCCCGCGAGATCCGTGAATAGCCGTCATGCCCTACCTCCTATCATGTGAAGGTAACAGCACCGGTTACTCTAAAGTCATAGCTTGCTGTCTCGAGATCATCGATCGGCACTTCCCCAGAGACACCGGTGATAAACCCTGAGAATGACCAGAATTGAGTTGCATTAATGTACAGCTTGAATGCGAGCGCGGTGTCACTTGTCATGCTGTTAATCAGTGCAACATGGCCTGTGGTGTCTGCCATGTCCAAATCACCTTCGAAAGACCCTGATGCACCCAGCAGGCCCATAATGAATGTGCGGTTAGGGAGCCCTGCCCCTGCAAAGCTTGTTGTGTCGTGTTCATCACGTTCTCTATCAAGTTTCCAGTTTTTGATGGAAAGTACGGTATCGGTCCCGATTTTTACAATTCCACCTTTTCCATGCGTAGCCGCCACTTTTACACCTCCCTTGTGAGGATGCGATATCGCTCTACTTTATGCATAAGGTCTATGTTTCTATCATGTTCCTCTAAAAGCTCACTAAATTCCAAGAGGCAATAAATCCAATGATGTCCAGTGATGCTTGCATCGAAACGATTGAGTGCAGTGTGCACAAGGTTGTGCATTTGCACTAACTCTAACTTCCCGCTCTTGCTACTCCATCCATGGATGGTCACCGTGTATTCCTGTCCAAGCTTGCCGAATACATCATGTGGTACAAAGGTGGTCCCACCGATAACCAGGTATGGAAAGACTTGGTTCTCAAGCGTGTTCTGGTCAAAGACGCGTGCCTTGCCATCCGTGTGCGGAATGAATGCAATGAGTGCTGCATTGTTGGCAAGGCAGTCGACGACCGCAGGGAAAACCAGTGCTTCAGACGTTGTCATCAGGGTAGCCTCATCGATTTCAATGCCTTGAGCAGGATCACACGGTTACGCTCAAATGCAGGAAACATGTAAGGCTGTGCTTTTTGCCTGCTTGTACCAAACTCAGGAAAGTGAGCGTACGGCACATCCGTCCCTATCACACGCTTGAGCCTCTCCTTTACAAGTTGTCGGATGGACTTCTGCAATCGTCGCGTGCGCACTGGCACCCGTGCCTGAGCATCGGCAACCGTGGAAGCCGATGCCTGATCAAAGGCAGTCTCTGTGGTTGCCTCAACCTTCCGGTTGACTGCCTTGATGGCAGCGAGCACCTCTGATTTGCCAGTGATACGCACAGTGACATCCATGGATTTACTCCGATTACACAGGTGTGAACAAGATGCTAAATTCCCGATTTATTGGTGAGTCCAAGAACACTTTGGCTGCCTCTGGATTGACGATAAGCATGTCAATAGCCCCCTGCGGTGTAGCAGGTCCGAATGGCTCTCCTTTGACAGGTGCTAATTTGACCCGCGTCGCCTCTCCCGTTGTCATCGCCCGTCCGCTCTCCGTTGTGTAGTACGGTGTTCGTGTTACCTCTTGCATATAAAACCTTGCTAGAACTTGTGACACGTGTTTCTCCTCTGCTGCCTTGCCTTACTTCCACACAATAGTGGCATCCACAGTAGCCACTGCTACCGTAACACTCAAGCCTGTGCTAAATGCAACATCGTACACCACGGTAAACGGAGCAATGGATGCAGCGAATGCTCCAAGGATGCCTATGATTGGCGTTGTGTTTGTCAATGCATCATCGGCTTCAATGGTACCCGTTGAAGTTGGCTTGTTGACAACAATGGCATGCAAGATCCCAGGGCCTGTTTTAACAAGCGTAGTAGCTGCTGTGGTTACGCGGGTATAGTTGTAGCCACTAATGGTAACGGTGCCTTGCATTCCCAACACGACGGGCTTAAAGATCGCTGCTACGGCTGCATGTGGTTCAGAGGAGGCAATGGTTGCCTGTGGTATCACTGCCGTAGTATCGTCCAGGTACTGCGATAGCGCTCCGAACGAATACAGCCCGGCAGGTGTCGTGGTGTTTTGCGTAGAGTCAAGTGTCCAGCTCGTGCCTGCTGTGACCGATACTGCCTGAGCAGCAGTGCCAACCGACACGCCAAGGAATGCCAGCGAATTAGGAGATGAGGCTGCAAGAGCTGAAACAGTGGCAGTTGCGCCGGTGGCAGCAACTGACGATGACGAATCGGGCTGCGCCACTACCTGGGCAAGGAGACCACTGACTTCATAGATCTCCAGTGCCAACGAAGCGGCTGCACCGGCATTCGTGACTGTAACCGTGTCAGCGCCCCCTGCGACATTGACGGCATAGAAGATCGCTGCCTCAAAGGTGGTACTGTTGGCCTTTAGTACTGCCTGTGTGTAGGTGTTGCCAGCAGAGTCGGTAACGGTGAGAGCACCATTGTTACCTGCACCACACACAACGACAATAGAGTTTCCTGCTGTGACGCTGGTGGTAAAAGCTTTCGCCAGCGATGCCACTGAGCCAGTGCTCGCATGGTTTGCCTTTTGCGCAATGGCCGGTGTTTTGACGGGCAATCCTGTATTGCTACTCGGCAAAAGAGCCGTACTAGAGGATGGAATTTCAGGGACAACTGGCAATGGCATGTTATTTCCTCCTATGTTTTCAGGCTACCTTTTGCCTGTAATTCTTCTGTAACTATTTCAAGTGACTCTTGATAACCTTCCACAAGGTTTACACTTCGTATCTCATAGATATGTCCTTGGTCAGCAATGCGCATCGATGAGTCAATGTTGTCCGATGGCCTGTATCGAATGTAGTACCATGCTTCGCGTGTCGGGTAAGTTTGCTGAGCGGTCGATGCCTCGCTCTTGCCACTTTTCAGCCTCTTGTATGCCTTCGTCGTGACATGGGTCGCCCATGTGACGGCCTTGCCACGCGTGGCAGTCAGGATTTCCACTGGCTTCTGGATGGTGATCGGACGGTTGAACATACCTGCACCAATCATGGACTCTGCACGCCCACACGTTCGGATTGCGCCCGTATTGGAGGTTCTAGCTGTACGGCCGCTAGAGTTTCTATTCACACCCATATTGCCCTCTTTGCTAAGAACTTATCTATGATTGCCGGTGGCAAGTCTTGCGCCTCTCGATACTGATACCAGTAAGCTATCGCTTCATAAATGCCTTGCAGCAGATCGGGAGGTACAATGTACGTTCCTGCATATCCTGTGACATACGTGAAACGCCACACAACGGCGCTTACAGGACTCTCGATGTAAATCCGTGCGGGCTCTGATGTGTCATCGATCACATAGGTGCCCGTGAAAGCAGTGAAGGCGCTGGTAAGCGTGGCGCGCGTCTCGACTGACGTGATGCTTTGCAGGGGTGGCACGGAGAGCGTGAAACACATCGACCCCTGTGCGCTCCATGGCCCGCCCTGGCTTTCACTGAAGCTGTCATTGGAGGCATAGAGGCCCGTGTCCCCTGCCTCAATGGTGAAGTCCTCACGGATAGTCTGAGTAGCCAGGGCCCGTGCACTGATCGTTTCGCAGAGAGACCTTGCACGCACAATGAGATCAGCAATGGTTACGTCGTTATCATCGAAATCGACGTTCAAGTATTGCTTTGCCCTTGATAGCGTCACTGGTTCCTGTGAGACCGGTGTGATGACCTTGTATGCGCTACTCATCAAAACTTCACCTCATAGAGGGTCTTGCTTCCATCCATGACAGCAATCTCTGCAAGCTCAGGATCTGACTTGCTTACAGCAGTGGCACGATAAGAAAGGACAATATCAGGCAAGGAACTATCATCGGGCACATCAGGGATATCAGGGGATGACAAGGTAACATCAACGGTAGACCAGGGCCGATACCTGACCTCTCCGCTTTGTATCGCTACATCTTCCACGTTGTACGTGTCAGGAAGCAGGAGAAGTTCTTTCAAGCCCCCTCTGCGTTTATCCTGCACAAACCATTCAGCAATGATATTCGCGTCAATCCGTGTAATCCCCTTGCCCATCAATGAACCTCCTAGACGATGCTTGGCTGGATGCGAGGCCTTCCTTCGACAATCACAGCAAAGAGTGTCATGCCAGTACTCGGGCTACCTGTAACCGTGGTCTTCAAGCGAATATAGTGTTTGGCCCCGATATAGCCCACGCGCTGATTGATCGCAGTGGCAGCACTGGATATCGCTGCCGGTTGGTCATTGCCGACTTCAACTGGCGTAAAGTCTGTGGCAGATGTGGCTTTAAACAGCGACAGGTGTGCATCGGCAACCGTGGTAAACGCTGAGTCGTCATCGGACTCCTCGACCACCGGGGTAAACGTGCCATCTGTCCATGTCCCTGCGAGGATATACACTGCTGCCCCATCGAAGTCCTTGAGGTCTACGCTAGGACTGGTCTGCGTTGTCGTGTATGCTGGCAGTGCAGTCACTCCTACGCGGATAGTGCCGACGTTCGAAACTACGTCTCTCATGTTCTATTTACTCCTCTTGCGCTCTAGGAATTGGCTACCTTCAAGACTCTAAAACTTTCCGGGATCAGAACATCTCCCCCGACACGCTTACGAGCCAAGAATGCAATGAGTCCCTGTTCTGCATAGCGTTCTCGCAGTTCCCTTGTTGTGATCATAAGTCTGTCAACAATCATGTATTTCATGAAATCGCCGACGATGATCGGGTACTTGTTTGCACCTATCTCATCCATGCTTGGAAGTTCAACGACGGGTCTGCCGAAGATGACCTTGGGAGTACTCCCCATGCCGAACGGGACCCAGAGCGGACGATTGTCGGAGTCCTTGAGCAATCGCAGAGAGTTGAGCGTGTGTCGTGTCATGCCGAAGGTAGAATTGGCATCATAGATGCTCTTCAAGTCCATGAGCACATTGATGATACTGTCAGCAGTGAGGTTCGCTGGCGCACCCGTGGGCACGTAAGGGATCGCATCGGTCACATTGTTCTTGCCAGCGCTCCCGCCGGGATACGAGGAGCTAGCCTTGATGGTGTAGTTGAAAATCCCTCGTGGCTTGCCATTGGCATTCCCTGTTAGGAAGGATGCCCCCTCTTTCTTGGCGAATTGTGTCGCAAGTTGTTCCCTGCAAAAGCCCGCAAGGTCAAATTCAATGTCTTCCAATGCCTGCTCTGAAACGCGAAGCATGCCGCGCATCTCGTGGACAGGGATGGTTTGTATCCCGTGTTTGGGATCAGGCCCCTCCTGGTAGCTATCCTGCTCAATGGCCCATTGCGCTTCCGTGTCGTCAGTGAGACGTGGAAGCTTCACGGACTCTCCGCTCGTTGCCTGCTTGCGGCAGATCCCTCTCATTGGATCGATGAGTTGCTGGTATTCCTGCACTTCACGGATAAACTCTACCGATGCAAAGAAGCCCCCGGACGTTGCCTCGCTTGCATAGAGTGCCTTGCGACCATCGGGGATATTCTTCATGTATTGCGGAAAGACAAAGCTCTTTTCCTCATCAGAGAGCTGGCCAGCGTCGCCACGCACGCGGAGAGTCTTGATATAGGCGTGGTATGCAGCGCTCTTCTCTTCCTTGCGTGCCTGGTCCCCAAAGGCGGCCTTGAGGCTGTCAACGCGTGCCTTGTCAACGAGATCGGTCAATTCGTTGATCTTGCCATTGATCTTCTCGAAGACTGCCTTGTATTCGGCGTCTGACTGTGTAGTCTTGGAGGTCAATTCCTCCCCCATTTTTTTGCGCTCAGCATCGCTCATTTCAACGCGGTCACTCAGCTCCTTGGCAAGTGCCTTGATCTCGTTG
>ERZ1292644.103-Hain-H14-01um-R2-103-length-57702-cov-34_pt1 | contig 57702 bp, 84 predicted proteins | sample MGYA00564402_ERZ1292644 | MGnify/ENA primary metagenome ERZ1292644 (study PRJEB36523, sample SAMEA6512644) | groundwater metagenome | collected 2019-01-09 | study: AquaDiva: Metagenomics assemblies of 32 groundwater samples
TCGCAGAGAATCGGGGCTGGCCCCGATACTTACAGTGCTTCGCAGAGAATCGGGGTAGGAGCGAATATGCCAGCTAGACAAACCTATACGCAGAAAACCTTCGACCTGGGCAACGGCCAATTTCGCCTGGAAGCTCACATCGGCCATATCCATTACCGCGACAAGCTGGGTGATGGCTCGTTCAAGCCAATTGACTGGACGCTCACCTGGGATGCTGGTCGCTCCGGCTGGACGTTCGCGAATCATTCGTATCGCCCGCTCATTCCTGAATACGCTGACGGCTGGTGTGAGTTCCGGGACCTGTTCCATGGCAAAGATCAGACGATACGGTTCCGGGCTGTAGCTGGTCATGTGCCAGGCGTCCTGCTACCGAATTTGCCAGGTATCAGCGGTGCCAACTGCGTGCTATATACCGACGCTTTTGGGTCTGGCCGCGACCTGATCTATGCCTTTAGCCGCCATGCCCTGCACAAACTGGTACGAATCCGCTTACCGTATCCCACCGTAGATACCCGCTTTGACTTCGAGTTCAGTATTCCGGTGGGACTGAAGGTCTACCGAGGTGACACCAAAACGTCACTGACGGAACTTAAGCTGACCTTGACCAACACACTCACCGATGACAAGCGAACGCTCATTGGCCTAGAGCAGGGCGATGGGCAGGAGTGGTTCAGCTATCTTAGATCGTTCCGGGTCTGGGACAGCAACCCCGATCGCGATTTGCAGAAGCGCCAAATTGCTAAGGTTAGCTTATTCCGCTCAGGCGGCAAGAGCTTCTTGCGAAAAACCATCCCAGCCAGCTTCTTTGCTGGCGCTTTTGGTGATGTCCTCACCGATACTACGACTAGCTACTATGCCGGGGCAGGGGATGGCCAGACTGAGTATTTTGGTAGTTCCTGGGCTGAAATTCATGATGCTACCAACGGTAATGGGTTTAACTATACTTTGTCCAGCACCTCAGTCGGCGCTCGCAACAACGTTTTTGGTTGGGCTATAGACCGTGTTTTCTTCCCAATTGATACCTCCGGCATACCAGATGCCGCCGTAATTACCGCTGCTGACTTCAACGGTTATGTTACCAGCGTTTCAGATGGAGACAACGACGGCAACGATTTTATAGTTGTAGTTGGCCCGACAACACAAGCCAGTCCAACCAGCCTCGTAACCGAGGATTATGACCAGTGCGGGGCAGTCAGTAATCCGACTGAGAAATCTGCCCGCAAGGACCTGACAGGCCTCGCTACTGGCCAATACCATGTGTGGTCACTGACGGATTTAACATTGGTAAACAAGACCAGCTACACACTGTTAGGGTTGCGTGGGGGCCACGACGCCCTAAACGATCCAATAACCGTTTTAACGGATAACAGCCTAACTCTGGCAACAAGCGATGCAACCGGCACCACCCAGGACCCATACCTGGCAGTGACGTATACGGTGACTCGCACTATTACACCCGTCACAGCCGCACTGATAGCGACGCTTACCAGAACCATCGCCAGTGTGACGGCAGCACTTAGCGGCACATTTACTCGTAGTGCCACAGCGACGGCAGCTCTGTCGGGCACCCTCACCCGAACAATCACGACTGTGACGGCAGCGCTTAGCGGCACATTTACCAGGAGCATTACGCCTGCGACGGCGGCGTTGCAGGCGACCCTAGCCCGCACCCTCGGGACTGTCACGACGGCATTGCAGTCGACGGCAACCAGGACAGTCGGGACTGTCACGATGGCCCTATCGGGGACGTTGACCAGGACCGTCACGACTACAGCGGCACTCTCGGGCATCCTTAGTAGAACCATTACTAGCGTTACGGTGGCATTGCAGTCTACCGCCACCCGCACGATCACGACCGTGACGGCTGCGCTACAGAGCACGTTAACTAGGACCGTCACTAGTGTGACCGCGGCCCTATCGGGGACGTTTACCCGGACGGTTGCCGCTACAGGTGCCCTTCTGAGCACCCTGACCCGCACGATCACGACCGTGACGGCCAGCCTGGTTACCGTCAAGACCCGGACCATCACAGCGGTTACGGGTGCATTGCAATCGACGTTGACCAGGACGATTGGGACTGTGACGGGCGCGCTATCCAGCACGCTGGCCAGAACCGTCGGGACCGTTACCGCTAGTCTCACAGGTGTCGCCGCTTGGGCAGCCGTGACGCTCACTGCCACTAGGGCCACTGACGTGGCGCTCACTGCCACTAGGGCAACCGACGTGACGCTTGTGGCTACGGCTGCCACTAGTGTGGAATTGACCGCGACAGGAGGAGGATCGTAAGGTGCCTGATCCCGCCTACTGGCCCGGACAACAGATCAATCTGCGGGGCGTGTTTAAGAACAGCACCACCAGCACCGGCGTGGAGGTGGACCCGACGGCGGTGACGCTCTACTACCGCAATCCCAGCGGTGCCGTCAGCACGGTGACGACGACGGCACTTACAAAGACCACGACGGGCACGTATGACTATCTCCTGACGACCACTACCAGCGGAGTCGGTGAATGGCAATGGGGCTTCAAGGGCGCGGGGACGAACATAGGATCAAACCTGGGCGGCAGGTTTTCGGTGCTAGAAACACAGTTGACGACGTGAGGCGATGGGTTACATAACGTTGGCAGAGCTAAGGTCATATCTGGGCATGAGCACGGCAACGGCGGACGATTCGATTCTGGCGGACTGTCTCAATGCATCCCAACAGGGGATCAATCGCTATTGCCGCCGCTTCTTCGAGCAGACGACCGGGACGTACTACTACCGCGAGGACGATATTGTAACCCTGCCCATTGGCTCGCAGTGGCGCGCTGCGGGGGGCAGCTACAACGTCAAATCCTGGGATATTTGGCCGGATCGCCAGCAGGCCAGGGTCTACGGGCACACCGTTCTGGACCTGAAGCGCGACTTGCTCAGCGTAACGACGCTGACCAACGGCGAAGGGAGCGTCATCACCAGCACGGGCTACTGGCTGGAGCCGCGCAACTCGACCGGGGCTTATCGCCATATTCGACTCAAGACGAGCGAGTCCTGGATTTTCAACACCGACGGCGAGATAACCGTCGCCGGCAACTGGGGCTACACGACCGCACCCGATGACCTAATCCAGGAGGTCACCAAGGAATACGCCGCGTACCTATACCGGATGCGGGATAATCCTATATACGATATTACTGCCAATCCCGAGCTGGGCATCATTACCGTGCCCAAGGGCATCCCGGCGCACCTGAAAATGGTGCTGGACAAGGGCGGCTACGTGGCCGCGACGAGGGTCATCTGATTTATGACGATTGCAGCAACACACACAGCATTATGCTCGGTGGTGGCGGGTAGCTCGGGCATCGTATCCGCCCCGACGGCTATGCCCACGGCGTTGAACGCCGCCGAGCTGCCCTGCGCCATCGTGATACCAGGTCCATGCCGCTGGAATGAGCACGCCATCGGCCTATATCGCCAGGAGCGGACCTACTACGTAAACGTGTTCGTGCTGCCCGTGGCCCAGGGCCAGGGCGTGGACGAGGGTTTTCAGAAAGCCCTCCCCATCCTACATGCTCTGGGTTATACGCTGCTACAGAATCCGGACCTGAACGATACCGTTGACCGCATCGGGAGCGACGACGGACGAACGAGTTTTACCGATGGCGGGATTCGGGGAGATATGGGCTTTGCCGGCACCGAGTACCACGGGTTTCAGGTTGTGCTGCCAGTCATAGAGAAAGCAACTTAGGAGGTCAACAAAATGCCAGCTACCGCAGCGAGAATGCTCCTGTACAACACGACAGGAGAAGGGACGTATGGCAGCACGACGGCTGCCACCAGCAAGCTCCACGGAGTCACAGACGCCAGCCTCAAAATCAACAGCAAAACCGAGGTGGTGCCAGGCGTCGGGTGGCTCGGGCCATCCCCCACCGCGGCCGAGATGATGCAATCCGGCGAGGGCAGCATGGACATGGTGGCAACTTACGAGGAAATGCCACGCATTTTCAACGGGATCTTCGCGGCCATCGGGGCGAGCACCAGCACATCGGGTGCCGCTCCGTACAACTACCCGTACACGGCGCCTGTGACGAGCACGCAGGTGTGCTACACGTACACCTGGGAGTACGGCGCCACGGGCGCGCTCTACAAAGCCAGTGGAGTGGTCTTCAACGGGCTGACCATTCGGGGCGAGGTCGGGGATTGGTGGCGAGCCAGTGTGCCGGCTCTCTGCAAGCAAGTGACAGCTGCAACCGGCGGGTTCACGACCGCGGCCAACGTCGACCGGACCGTCAACCCGATCAAAATGTCGGACACGACCTTGTACGTTGATGCGTTCAGTACGGGCACCATCGGCGGAACCAGCGTGGCGGCGACATTGATCTCGTTCGAGCTGAATTTCAATCCGAACCGCCACCTGAAGACCTTCGCGGGCTCCAAGTACCCAAATTCGTGGGGTGAGGGCAAGACCGAAGCGTCGCTGAAAATGACGGCCGAGTTCAACGCCAGCGCCAAGGCGTACGTTGACGAGTTGCTCGGGTCGACCGGCGCGGAGGTGCGCCGTCAAATTCGCCTGGGGGCGACGCAGGGCTCGTCAGCAGCCCAGAAGACGGCGAACCTGGATTTTGCCGGCATCCTGGTGGACGGCGCCACGCTGTTTAGCGACCGCGAGGGCAACATTACCGTGGACCTGACGTGGCAGGCGCAGTACAGCACGGGGTTGGCCAACCATTTTGCCGCCAATTTCCAAAATGGCTCGTCGAGCACAACCTAGCAAGCAATCACAAAAGGAGAAAACATGACCAAACTGATCGTTAAGCCGATCGACATGGAGGAAGCAGGCAGCTATCGTGCAAGGTCGCATCTGTTTGAGGCGGTGGCTGCCCTAGATCAAGCGCAGGCATCAAAAGCCGGCGGCTCGATTATCACGGCAATGCGGGCGTTGGAAAAGGTAATCGTGCCGCGATTGCGAACGGACGACGGTACGCCCGTAGAGGATGCCCTGGACCAACTGTCAGCCAATCAGTTTGATGCCCTGCTGGCCGGGGTGCTCGGGCCGAGCGAGACGGTCCCCCCAGTGACCGCCAGCAGTTAGCATTATGGGCTAACGGGCACCGTACCGCCGTGCCCCAATGGCTCGTATGCTTGTTGCTGGCGCAGGACTGGGGCCTACCGCCCTGGCAAATTGAGGCTACAGTACCGGCGGTCTGGGTCGATCGCTGGCTGGCAGTGCGTGAGGCACGAGACGAGGCAGGACAAAAACGAGAGCAGGGCGTCGGGGAGACTGTGACGAAACCAGACGGGACGCGCAGCAAGAGGGTGATTTAGGATGGCCGAGAAGGTCGAGATCGTTATAGATGCCAGGGACGTTGCCAGCGCGGCTTTTCAAAAAACCAGCCGCTCGTTAGGCGACGTAGAAAAGGCAGCCGCCAGCGCGAGCAAGGGCGTCGGTGGCTTTGGCGATGCCCTAAGCTCAGTGGCTAAGGGCGCATTGTCCTTTGCTGGTGGACTGGCGCTATTCTCTGTAGCGCAGCGGGCCTTCGAGGGAGCCAGCTCTGCCGCCATCGGATTCAACGCCTCGCTGGAGCAATCAACAGTCGCCTGGACGACGTTCCTGAAGAGCGGAGAAAATGCGGAGGCGATGTTATTTGAGCTGCAACGGTTCGCCGCGACCACCCCGTTTGAATTCCCTGCGCTCGAGAAAAACGCGAAACTCCTGATGGCGATGGGGTTCGCCGCTAAGGACGTTATCCCCATGATGACGGATATTGGGAATGCGGTATCGGCGCTGGGGGGTGGCGAGTTCGAGATCAACCGGGTGATTCGGGCTCTTGGGCAAATGCAGGCCAAGGGCAAGGTCAGTGCCGAGGAAATGAACCAATTGGCCGAGATAGGCGTACCGGCGTGGGAGATGCTCGCCACGGCCACCGGCAAGAGCACTGCCGAGCTAATGAAAATGTCCGAGCAGGGCCAAATCGCCGCAGACACAATGGTCAAGGCGTTCCGTGAGTTCTCGCAGAACAACTGGGGCGATATGATGGAACGGCAGAGCAAGACGTTCAATGGCTCCATCTCCACTATCAAGGATAGCCTCGTTCTGGCGGCAGGCACGGCCTTCAAGCCGTTTTTTGACCGGCTCTCTGACCTGGCGCGACGCATAGCCGAGTTCGTCCAGAGCGATGATTTCGCCGTCTGGGGGGCCAGGGTTGCCGCTGTTTTCGATGTGGTTCTGGATGGCCTTGGCACACTTGCGGGCGGGTTTGGGGATGCGCTCGGTGGTATTCTGAGCATGGTCATCTCGGTCGGCAAGGCGATTTACGAGGCGCTACAATGGCTCAACCCGTTCGCCTCGCATTCGCCGCCGCTGGTGTTGCAGGTCAAAGACGGGATGGCGGCCATTCGCGAGGAATTTGGGGCAGCCGCCGATGTGATCCCGATTATGGAATCGGCAGGGGCGGCCGTACAAAATTTCGGGAATAGCGCGAAAGAGGTCAAAAGCGCCATCGAGGGGTTTAAGGACCGGCTCAGCGACCTGAAGGACGAGGCAGGCGAGACCAGGGACCGCATCAGCGGTCTCAAGGACGCACTGAACAAAACCAGGGACGCTATGCGCGAATTGGGCGGCACTCAGATCAAAGGCACCCAGGAATTCAAGGACCGCCTGGAGGCGGTCGGGCTAGAGATCGACAAAGCCAGCCTGAACCTTCATAAGCTGAAGCTCTCGGGCGCGACCAAGGAGAGCATCAAGGCGGCAGAGAAGGCATTGGAAACGCTGCGTGTTCAGGCTGAGGGCATTCGGCTCGAGGAAAAGGTGACGCTCGATCCACTACGGCGCCAGGCCGAACAGCTTAAAGGCGTACGGCCGGAGATGACGATAGAGCAAATTACGGCGGCCTATGCCGAATATCGCGCCGAGCAGGCGGAGCTTGGCGGCTCCCTCTCTGATGCGGAGGCACTGTATCGCGACCAGACCACCGCTATCAAAGATCAGGAAATAATTATCAAGGCGGCGGGCCAGGCACTCAAGGAAATGGGGGCAGAAGCAAAGGGTGCTGCTGGTGGGGCAGGGGGCCTGGTCAGCGCTGTGGGGGGCCTCAAGGACAAGCTGGCGGGACTCGACCTATCGGACGCCAAAGAAAAGCTAGCGGCATTCAAGGAGAAATTTGAGGAAGCAAAGGAGGGCATTAGGACGGCCATTCGGCAGATTATCGAGCCCTTCGAGAACCTCCGCGATATTCTGGGCAACATCAAGGTGCCGGAGTTTGCCATTGACCTGGCTGGGATAGTTGTTACCAGCGAGGATGTCGAGAAGGCATTTTCGGGCTTGGATGCCAAGGCCCAGGACCTGGCGGCAACGCTGGCCCCCAAGCTGAAGGAGGCATTGCGTGACACTGTCGCGGCGATGGATGACCTTGGCAAGGCGCTCACAAAGACGACATCAGACAACTGGCCGGCCTTTGTCGCCGGTACCCAGGGTGCGTTCGAGCGGTTACAGCTATTGGCCCAGGACCTTGGCGCTCAAATCGTCCCGCCGATTCAGAAAATGGCCGAGGCGGTCATCGCCTGGTTCGATCGCATTGTGGAGCCGGCAAAGGCGGCCTGGAATAACATCAGTACAGCACTCGGATTCATAGCTGAGGCAATGACGAGCAAGATGATCGAAATGACTGACGGATGGGGCACCGCGTGGGACAGGCTCACTCAGTTAACCGCGGGCGTCTGGGAGATCATTCAGGGCATCGTCCAGATAGCTTTGGCGCTAATCGGCGGAACCATCGAGGTCTCGATGAATGTGCTGGCCGGCAATTGGGCAGGCGCCTGGAATGCGATGAAGCAGATGTTTCAGGGCACATGGGACGGCGTCATGTTGATTCTCGAGGGCGCGCTGAAAGCCATCATGGGCATACTCGGCGTCAACTATGAGCAACTGAAAGCCGATGCGCAAGCGGCCTGGGCCGCGTTCACAAAGGTGATTTGGGACTATCTGAATGGCACTGGGGGCGCGCTGGCCATAATCGGTCAGTTTATCTGGGATGTCTTGAAAAAACTTGATCAGATGATCACGGACGTTAAGCGCGAGGCTCAGAAAGTTGGGGATGCCCTGATCCAGGGTATCTGGAACGGCATCCAAGCTGGTTGGAGCTGGCTCATGGATCGGGTTCGTGACCTAGCCAACGCGATGTTTGCGGCAGCAAAAGCCGCGCTCGGCATCAAGTCGCCATCCCAGCTTTTTATGAAGGTCGGGCAGTCAGTCGTGCAGGGGATCGCTGCTGGCATCAAATCGAGTCAACAGATGCTGATCGGCACGATTACGACTCTAGCAGGCAATATCTCGACGGCCACCGATAGCATCTCTGACGAAATAGCTAAGCGAGTGGCTGGGATTATGACTGCGGCAAGCAGTGCATCTGCCCTGCCAACCGATGCCGAGATCACTGAATGGGCCAAGGGGATCAACCTGCCAAAATGGGTCGGTGAGTTTTTTGTCCGTGAACGCGGCAAACTGCCAACCAGCTTGGAGGAGTTCAATGCCTTCCTCGACGCCAAGGGCTGGCGCCAGCAACTACCCGGCCCTCAGCCCTTACCGCCGCAGGTAAATCCGGACCCCCGGCAAATTGCTGCTAGTGCAATTGCTAGTCTCGGGGAACTGGGCAAAACCATGTCCGATGCGCTGAGCAAGACCCTTGCGGCCTTCACAACTGTCCTGAACCGCATAATGCAGCGCTCGGGTATGCCCGACTCAGGGGTGGTGGGGAGAGCGGCAACGGCGGCCAGCGGGATAACCAAGGCGTTCGAGGATGTTTTCGGCAAGGAAGTCGTCGCCAGGTGGCGGGGTCTGGGCTTCGTTATGTTTGACGTAATCGAGGGCACGGCGGCACGGCTAACCTATTTGCAGAGGCAAATGACCGCCTTCGAGCAGCTCAAAGGATTGGTGACGGGGCTCGAGGATATGGGCGAGGCGCTGTCGCCAGAGCTGCAAGGCGCGCTCGAGGGTCTGGCCGCCACACTCGGGGGGCCATTCCTAGCCGCGATCCGAGACTTTATCGGACTAGCCCCCGCGCGCGCGGCCCTCCGCGGGCTGCAAGCCTTTATCGAGGAATTCCAATTGGGGCAACAGCTTGCCGATGCCGTCGCTGCAATGCGTTCTGCCGGTCTCTCAATTCCTGATACGTTGCTCGACCTGTTACGACGGGTGCCACGGGTGTCGGGCAGCTATCTCGACACGATCATTCGCCAGATTTTCGCTAGTTTGGGCCGGTCTTATCAGATGGGGACCGAGTATGTGCCGAGCAGCGGTCTGGCCTACGTCCACCGTGGCGAACGCATTATTCCGGCCGGGCGAAGTGCAGGCACGATCAACTACAACAGTTACAATCTCACGATACACAGCAACGCGACAACCGAGCAAATAAATAACGACTTCGCAATGATGCGCAGTTTGGCAGGGGCGTGACATGGGAAATATATCCGTTATCGTGCCCGAGGCGACCACCAACGAGATAACGAATCCATCGTTTGAACTGAACACCACCGGCTGGACCAACAACGGCATGCTGACCTTTTCGCGCAGCAACACCCAGGTTAGAAAGGGCTTCTCGTCACTAAATTTGGAGAGCGATGCCGTGGCCGATTATGTGGTCAGCAACACCGTGGCGAATGCAGACGGCGGAGAAACGTGGACCGCTAGCTGCTGGGTATATATCACCTCAGGCGACTTCAAGCTGACCATCCAGGAGAACAACGCCGGTTGGTCAGACAAGGGGAGTGCCACCAGCTCGACGACGGGGCAATGGGTCGAGGTCACAGTAACGGTGACGCTGAGCGCGGGCGTTACCGATGCGAGGGTCAAACTGGGGCCGAACGCCACAGCCGCCAGCCAGTTTTGGGTCGATGCTGTCCAGTTCGAGCAGAAGGCATATTCCACGACCTATTGTGACGGTGAGCAGCCCGGCTGCGTCTGGGCTGGCACCCCTCATGCCTCCACGTCGAGCCGCACGGCGCAGATACGTTCAGGCGGGCGGGTGCGCGATATTCACGATATATATTCGCTGTTGATGATGGAGATGAGCGGCTTTGGCATGCCGCCTATCAACCATAATAGCCGTCCCTACGCGCTGCTGCCAGGAGCTCAGATGCAGCGTGTCAAGGTGAAAGAACGGCCATTCATAATAACGTTCGACCACCTGGCGGGAGCACTGAGCACATACCATGCGCGACGCGATAGCCTGATCGACGTGCTGAAACACGACCTGGTGAGCCCCTTGCAACCGACTGTCCTTCGCTACACCGGCAACACCTCGCCGGTGGAAATTGCGGCATATTACGATGCAGGTCTCGAGGGCCTGCTCAGAGGTAGCGAGGGCATCCAGGAAAGGCTCGCAGTTCGATTCATTGCTTATGACCCGTTTTGGTATGAGGTCGGGGATGCAAACTACTATTTCGCGGGATTTGCGCCGTCAGTCGCGAATGCCGACTATGCCATCAAAAAAGTGGCCGGGACTTGGTCGAACTTCACAACATTCAACGGGCAGGTTCAGTCTATGGTCCTGGGGCCTAACAAAAAGTTATACCTCGGCGGTGCGTTCACCAACGCCGGCGATGCCAATGGCGATTACATCGTGTCCTGGGATCCATCCGCTGGTATCGCCTCGCTGGGGACTGGTCTAAACGCAAACTGCCTGGCAATGGTGTTCGATGCTGCTGGGAACCTTTACCTCGGCGGCGCTTTTACCATAGCCGGCGGCGTAGCCAACACCGCCTATATTGCCAAATGGGACGGCAGCGCGTTCACTGCGCTCTCGACCGGGCTGGGCAACGAATGCGATGCACTGGCCATAAGCCAAACCGGCCTGGTCTACGTTGGCGGCAATTTTACCAATCAGGGGGATGCCAGCGGCGACTATATCGTGTCCTGGAGCGGCGCAGCCTGGGCCAGCCTAGGCACAGGGCTTAACGGCAGATGCTGGGCGTTGCGCATCGCGCCGAATGGCAGCCTCTACGTCGGAGGCGTCTTTACAACTGCCGGTGGCACGACGGTCAACGGCATTGCCAAGTGGAGCGGCACCGCGTGGTCCGCTCTGGGTTCGGGCGTCTCCGGCGGCAGCGCCACCGTCTACGCCATCGCCGTCGACGTGGCCGGCAACGTCTACATTGGGGGTAGCTTCACTAGCGTGGGGGGGGTGGCGGCCAGCAACATCGCCAAGTGGAACGGCACGAATTGGGCGGCCCTCGGCTCGGGCTGCAACAATACTGTTTTCTCACTGAATTTTGATGACGATGGGCTACTCCACATTGGCGGCGCAATGACGAGCGCGGGTGGGCTGACGCTAGCCGAGGGGTATGCCATTTGGAACGGCTCGACCTATGTTCATCCCGACGTTGATTTGCCAGGTACGGCAACGCTCAATATAATGCTCCCCAACGGGGATGACCGCTACATAGGCTACTCCACGAGCGGCACTGCGGCCGCTAGCCAGACCTCAACGGTAACTAATAATGGCACCGCCGAGGCGTTTCCCAAGATTCAGCTCATTGTCACTGGGGCTGGCCGCACTCTAAAATGGATCAAAAACGAGACCACGGGCAAGACCATGTGGTTTAACTACGCCCTCCTCACGGGCGAGACGTTGACCATCGATCTCGCGCAGGGGAAGAAATCAATTGTCAGTAGCTATTTCGGCAATGTGCTAGGTCGCGCATTGCTGCCAGGCAGCGATTTTGCCACATGGAGTCTGCTGCCAGGCAGCAACGTTCTAACGACGTTTACGCCGAGCGGCGGTGGAATGGAAATGGTCCTGGTGTGGCGGAATGCGCATCACAGCGTGGACGGAGCTGTATAGTGGCGAATTACGAAATCTGGCTGCTCAGCGATGCCGGCAGCCGCTTATTGCTGCTCGACCGGCTGCACTCGCTGGAATACAGCCAGGCGGTCAACGAGGTTGGGGCCATAATCGTCGGGCTGCCCGACGACTTTGATGAGACGTATCTGGCCGCCGACAGAATCATCGAGGTCTGGCGCCAGCCCGAGGGGGGAATGTTGGCTCTCGAGCACGCCTACTTTATCCGGCGCTGGATCGACCGGACGGACGGCAACGGGAAGCGAACGCTCGAGGTTCACGGCGTGGGGGGCAACGATCTCCTGGCCCGACGCATCGTAGCGTATACGGCCGGCAGCGCGCAGGCCCAACAGACCGACCAGGCTGACGATATGTGCAAGGTCATCGTTCGACAGAACATGGGTGCCAGCGTCGTCGACACGGCTCGGGATTGGGACAGCACACTCTTTACCGTGCAGGGGGACCTGGCCGCAGGACCGAGCATGACCAAGGGCTTTGCATGGCGACGGGTCATAGATATCTTGCAGGACATCGCTCAGGCCGCGAGGACGGCGGGCACGCGAGTGTACTGGGACGTGGTTCCGTTGGCAGCGGGGGCATTTGAGTTCAGGACGTACGGCGGCCAGCGGGGTCTCGACCGTACCTATCCGAGCGGATCGAATCCGATACTATTTGGCCTGGAATACGGCAACCTGAGTGAGGCCCAGGTGGACAGAGATTACTCCGACGAGGTCACGTTCGTCTACGGTGAAGGCCAGGGCGAGGGCGCCGACCGCATCCAGCAGACCGCCGAGGACACGGCTCGCTCGGGACGAAGCATCTGGGGACGCCGCGAGGCCCTGGCGGACGGACGCAACGAAAGCGCCACCGCGGGAGTACTTGCTGGCGCACAAGCACGGCTGGACGAGGGCCGACCCAAGATTCGCTTCTCGGGCCGGCTCGTGGATTCCGCGGCCACGAAATACGGACGAGACTGGTGGTTTGGCGACAAGCTCACGGCAGTCTATCGAGGCCAGATGTATAGCGCGCAGGCCAGAGTAGTGCATATCAGTGTCGATGGCGACGGCAAGGAAACAATAGAGGCTCGGCTGGAGACGGACGAGTGATCGAGCAGATAGTGCGGGAGCTGACAAACCTAAAGAGACGGCTAGATCGGCTGGAATCGCTGGAAGGAACGCCAGTATGGGCTGATTGGACGCCGACGGTCACGCAGTCGGGAGCCGTGACGGTGACGGTGAACAACGCCCGATATCGGGCAATCGGCAAGAGCCTGCGTCTTCAGGGAACATTGACGGTGATCGGTTCAGGGACCTCTGGCTTCGCCATAGTCATTGGTGGATTGCCAGTGGCAGCAGCTTACGCTGCTGTCAGTGGGGCACGAGGAGCAGCTCGGATATTTCGCAGCGGGGTGACGGACTATGCCTGTACGGTGTTGGTCGCTACAACGACCACACTCCAATTCACTGGCTGGAATAATACATCAAATATGGGCATAGCACCGGCATTCGGGTTGGCAGTTAACGATCAAATCTCATTTGAGTGCGAATATGAGTCGGTTTAGGTGAGGCGAATACGAATATTCTTGTTAGCTTGATTCAGTAGGAGGTTTCGGACGTGGAAATCACCAAAGCAGCGGGCAACATCGACAATCTGTGGGGACTCCTAGCTGCTGTTACCCTGGCTATGGCCTGGGTATGTGTCGAGCTGATTAGGTATCTCCAAAAACAACGAAATGGGAAGCAGATACAAGCATTAACAGCCGATCATCTAAAACTGGCTATTGCTGAGCATATTTTGCAGTGCCAGAATATGACTAGAATTACCGCCGATCTGTTGGAGATGCGCACAGAACTCAGGGGCAGCCTGAGCAAATTGCAGCTAGCAATCGATACGCTGTGGGAAACGCTTAGCGCGAGATCAAGGAGAGAATGATGGATATAAAAGATTTTGTTGGTCTGGGTGGCATACCCCTGGTTCAGGCTCTAGTAGCCCTAACAAAGACGAGCTTGCCTGAGTTACCAGCACGGTATTATCCAGGTATCTCCATCGCCTGGGGGGTGACGTTCAATATTGCACTGGCCTGGCTATTACGTGCTGATTTGAGGGTATCAGTTGTGGTAGGTGTTGTTGTAGGGCTAGCGGCATCTGGGCTGTTTCAGTATGCCAAGGACCAGAGCCAAAAGCTCACGCCCCAAGGGTAATGAAGACATTGAATTGTGACCGCTGCGGCAGCGAGATAGACCAAGAGCTCAAGCCTGATAACAAACGATTCTGTAGCAAGGATTGCTATGATAGTACCCAGGTAAACACCAAGAGCCAGGGCTGGCGATGTGACGTTGATGGCTTGGCCATCGCACAACACATACAATGTGCAGCCTGTTCGATTCTGGTGGGGCCTGGTCATATAGAGACAGAGGTCGATGCGGATGGGTGGTGCGAGGAATGCGTGGGAGTCTTCCGCCGGCGACAGCGCCGGAGAAAGGAGCGCCTATGTCAGTTCACGGCGGCAGGCCAGCCGAAGGTTTGCACGGGGAATACTATCCTCTCGCGACAACTATGAGTCAGCCGGTTGCCCCACCTCCTCAAGGCAGCAACTGGAAAGGCTCTGTGGGGCTGGCCTGGCTGCCGGATTTTTCTGAGTGAGAACGTGAACTGGCTACTAGAACAGTTCGAGAAGAATCGCCAAGAGATTGAGAGGTGGCCCCAATGGATGCGGGATATGCTAGAGCGGGAGCGGGCGCTTTCTCAGTCGAAGAACATCACAAATACCTTTGCACGGACGTGCAGATAGGTCGGCTGATAGCGGTGTAACGGAACGAGGCCGGTAAAGATAACTACAGAGCCACCGTGCCCGAGCCGAAAGGTGGGCTCAACGGAAACTCGGGCTAGAAACGTTGTAGTTTACACCGCTATCAGGGGCCGCATTGCGAGGGATAACATGGATAACGGACTTGTGTTCCAATTCAAGAGCACCTGGACAGATGGCTCGGTGCTCATGTGTGTGGTGCCTCTGCTACTGTGGGGCCTCGCTATCGTCGGCTCGTGGTGGTGGGACAAGCGAAGGAGAGGGTGATGCTGAAAATCGGTTTCCATTCACAGGTCCATTCGGATAAACTCAAGCAAGAACTGCTGCATGTCAGGCCAATTATTTTCAAAAGCCTCAACCTCTCCGATATCGGTTTTTTCTACTGGCTCAAGACCAACCTGCCGGACTGTTTTGTCATTGGGCGTGAGTGGTGGCAATCGCAGCCCTATCAGGACGATCCTGAATTGTGGGGGGCTCAGAAAGCGGATAGTATCCTGCATTACCAGGCAGTACGTGAGGGGTTGATCGATGCTGTTGAATCACACAATGAACCGTTGGCCGGAGATGTACCGACAGCACACTGGTATCTCTATGACCGATTCCAAGCGACGTTCTACGATACGATCAAGACTGCCGGCGTAAAAGCTGAGCCGGTTGCCTTGAACGCAGGCACAGGGAACCTCCTGGGGCCTGGTGTGGTGGAGGCTTTTGGGGAAACGCTGGCGCGCTACCGGCTATACGGCTACCACGAATATGATTGGCCCACACTCTGGCGTCTGCACGATTACGGACTGAGCAAGGCCAATGAGCCGGACAAATGGTTCCCAGGGGGAGAGCAACGTGGTGATGGCGGTTGCTGGCTAGCATTGCGATACAGACGCATTCACAGTTATATCCGACAGGTGAGGCCTGACGCGCTAGCTCTGATAACCGAATTTGGGATCACTAACGCCGTCGTTGCCGGTGCCGACGTAGGTTACACGACCAGGCCAGGGCAGGCCTCAACTCCCGAAGCCTATTGGGCGGATAGCATCAGACGATATAATGATGAGATTTGTAAAGACGATTACCTGCTGGGAGCAACGCTATTCCAGGTGGGGGGAGACGATAGCTGGAAGACATTCGAGGTGTTGCACAGTGGGTATTTTATGGAGCGGCTGGCGGAATTATCGCCAGGGACAGCACCAATCAGGCTTGATAAACCGATAGAACCGGAGGAACCAACTATGACCGAATGGCACGGACGATTCGCTGATATGGCTGCCGAGAGACCGAAGTACATGGGTAAGCCGACCAACGAGGCCACATACTTCGTTCACAACGACAAGCAATACGCGATCCAGAGCTCGGAGAATGGCTGTGAGGCGCTTTGGGACAGCGAGAGCGACGTGGGCCGTTTGCTGATGCCGAAACTGGCCAGGGGGCCGGAGGGCAAGACGGAGTTTATCAAAAGCCCTTTTCGAAGGTGAGCCAGCCACATCCAAAAGAGCGGCTGGCTCTGGCTGTGGACATTTCCAACTGGAGCGGCACTATCTCACCCGATGCTGTCGCAGCTTGGCAGGCTGAGGGCATCGAGAAGGTGATTGTCGGCACACAGAATATTCACGTAGCCCGCCAGCAAATGAAAGTTGTTGTCGATGCGGGTCTAAGGTTAGACGTGTACGTCTACTTATACGGGCACTTGGGCGCCGCAGCTCAAATGCACGATGCAATGGACACCATTACTGGATTCGCTGTAGAGCGTTTGTGGCTTGACGTAGAGGATGAGAAGTCAGGCAAAACGCCTGAGCAATGGGTGGAGTTTCTTCGCCTGGCTATCAAAACAGTCAATCTGAATTATGCGCTCGGGATATATACGAGGGCGGGCTACTGGCGGGCATATCTGGGGAATAACATATCGTTCAGGGATTTGCCACTGTGGAATGCCTGGTATATGCAGACGCCGAACCTGGATGGGTTTACACCTTACGGGGGATGGAAGAGGGAATTGATGCGACAGTATACGAACACTCAAACAATGGGGGGCGTGTCAGTTTGCAGGGATGTGTACCGGACAAAGGAGGCAGCCTGATGGTAGCCACGAATAACGATGAACCAGTTTTCACGATCTCACTCTACGAGCCAACATCCAGTACTGACACCTGGCGGGCCGTCGTAGAATGTCCACCAGCAAAGCGCAAGATAGCCATTATCCATACGCATTCCGTAGGGCTGGCGCTGAAGCTCTGCTATGCGGCGCTTGAAAGCGAAGGCGTAGAGGAGAGCGAAGACGGGACATAGCCTTCCTCCTCCTCTTTTTTGGCCCCGTGGATCATCTGCCACGGGGCTTTTTTTATGGCCCGAATTAGGCGCAAAACGGCCAAAATAGGGCCAAATACGGGGCTTCTCAAGAGGTCTTTCTGAACACTTGTGTGTATTCTGTAAACTAAATCGTCTATCTTGGTGTCTGTCAAGGTGTCACAGCTTGACATAAATAGAAAGTAGGGACGGCACCCCTGAAACAGGCAGTTTTTGGCCCTCAGTGGGGAATGAAAGGCCTAAATAGGGCATGCATTCCCCACTTGGGGCCAAAAAGAGGCCTTCCACGATGGCGCTACAGAGGCGCAAAATGCCCTTGCCATACTATACTATGTTGCTATAACCATATTGACATAGCAATATAAGCATGCTACAATAGGTCCATAAAATTATGGAGGTGTCGTATGGAAGAAACGATCACGCGTCATAAATATACCTGCGAGCGTTGTGGATGGACCTGGGTAGGACGGACAGATAGGAAGCCGTGGTCATGCCCTAATCGCAAATGCCATTCGCCGTATTGGGATAGACCTCGAAGACAAGGTGCAAAAGATGTTGTCTAAATCTCGCCAGCATTTAGAGGTAAGATGTGAAATATGCTTTGCAACTAGCCAACTGGAAGCTCACCACAATGATAGAGACCGCTCGAATAATGAACGCGACAACATCACAACTTTATGTCGGGACTGTCATCAATATGAACATAGAGAGATGCGGCGCGAGACAAAAACAAGACAGATGCTAGGATCAATACAGCAGCGGCTAGACTATTTTCTAGCGCAAGGCATTATGACAAAACAAGAGTGTGATGATTACTTGCGCCGATTTCTTAATAATAAGGCATACTTATGAAAAGTCGTCCCTTCCAAGAAAACTCTGAAGGTGAATCTTGTCAACACTGTTGACAACGGGCCACAAATATGATATGATACGAACAAGAAATGAGGGAGGGAAGAGGAAATGCAAGGCAGTCAAAAACAGGTCGAATGGGCGAACAAAATAAAGCTCAGCCAAATGATTTTGGTAAACCATGAAGTCAAGAAGTTCGAGAGCGAGCTCGTCTCCTTCGTGCCCGCCAGCCCGGATGAGGCGACCAAAGTCGCCGACAATGCCCGCCGCATAAGGGCGGCGCACAACGCCCTCGTATCAAACGAGGATGCGAGGTTTTGGATCGATACACGCAACTACTCCTCGTGGCTGCTCCTCAAGGAGTTTGCGAGGAAGCCAATCGCTTAGCCCACGATCCTGCCCTAGTGCGAGGGGGCAGGGATGGTAGGCTAAGCCCGCAGGCGTATAAGGCGTCGGGGCAGGAGAGAGGAAATGACCCACTTTGTATTGAGCGTCTATATCGACGCCGAGGGCAACCGCATCGACGACAGCGCGGAGGTCTACATCGATGGGGAATTACAGTCGGACGTCTTGCGGGCCTCCACCTGGAAACATTATGCCGATGCAGAAATAGACTACTTCTGCGACGCCCACCCCGCCGAGCGAATCCACTACGAGAGTCCATGCAAGGTCTGTGGCCGCGTCATGGCCAGTTAGCCCACGATCCTCCCGCCGTGCGCGTACCAGGCTCGCAACCTGGGGCGGGAGCCGAAAGCCCGCAGGCTCGCGAAGGGGGCCGGGGCAGGAGAACGCAAATGCACTATGAATACGTTCTGACCGCCGACGACTATAACCCCGAGACTTGCGAAACCACGACCGTCGAGATATTCTCAACACACGAGTATGAGGAGATAAACGCGGAATACATGCATGTCGATGCGGAAAACCCGCGCATCATCAAGCGCAGATGCGAATGCGGTGGCTAAGGGCGAAGCGACTGAAAGCGAGGTTACAGGGGGCAGGGATGGTCGGCTAAGCCCGCAGGCGACGATGGGCGCCGGGGCAAAAGGAGAAATAAAAATGACCCGACTGAAAATCATTGAGGAGACCGAACCCAACAGACTCCTCCACATCTACCCCAGACAGGAGGCGCCGCAGGGGTGCTTTCTGTACCTCGACTGCGAGACCGGCCAGTTCGGGGCCGACTGGGATGCCCAGATCGGCAACGCCGTACCCTCGGATGTCTGGCATGGGCATACTCGTTGGTACCCGATACCTGTGCTCCAAGACTCTACGGTCAACGCCCTGCTCGCTGAGCTGGCTCCGCTAGCCCAACGCGTGCTGGACGGCTACGCGTCCGAGTGGAACGGCAACAATCTCGTCGGGGCGTTTGACGATGATGCCCAGGCCGCCGAGGCTGAGATAGGACGGGCCATCGAGGACTACGGCGACGGCGACCTCCATTGGGCAGACGCGCGGGACTGGCTCTATGGGATCGAGGACGAGTTGGTCGAGCGCATCGCCAACGGCGAGACTATCGACAGCCTCATAGACGAGCTAGATGGGGATGGTAGTGCCGAGGACAAGCCGGTACTGGTCGGGCTCCTCAATTATGTGGAGAGTTTGAAGGAGGATTAACATGTCAATGGCACCCCGCGTAGCCTTCAGAGCCACCGGCGAGCTAGCCGCTCGCCTCACGCATCCGAGGCTCTCGATGGGCGATATGACCAAACGCACCTTGGAACGCCACTCGGCCCTCATGGACGCCGAGTTGGCTGATCTGAGCCTGACAGAGGGCGAGGCCCTCGTAATCGTCGACGCCTGCAACGGGGCTCAGTGGGAACCGTGGTCGATGCACCTGTTGCCCGGGGCCGTAGCGAAGGCCGTCGAAGTCGACCACTTGGACGGCAAATGGTTGGTCGATGGCCCTGCTCTCGTCGCCAAACTGCAACGATTGACGAGGGCACAATGCTACGCCCTGGCTCTGGCGGCCGAACGCTTTTGGCAGGACCCGAGACCATATCTCGAGAAATTGCGCGCGGTCGGGCTGGTGAAGCGCGAGAAGATCGTGGTATAATCCCTGCGATTCCCCACCCGCTTCGGCGATTGGGTGCGAGCCCCGATACATTCTATCGGGGCTCTGCCTTTGTCTACTATCATCCGCAAAACTTATCTGAGGCACCCCCAGACAAGAAAATCGCTATCAACATTCGCCAAAACTGTATCCAAAATCGCTTGACATTGTGATAAAATAGTATATAATTCACGTGCAGGTTTGATTAGGAGGAACTCACGAAACAATGGATGAGCCAATTTGGACTATCCTGGAACACCAGGGGCGGAGTCTGAAGTGGTTGGCGAATAGGACTGAGTATAGCTATTCGTACGTGAATCAGGTCAGAACAGGGCATGTCCCTCTAAGCGAAGCCTTCAAGCGCAAATGCGTATGGGCAATGGACTTACCGAGGGATGTGCTATTTTTATTGCCTAAGCAGGAAGGAGGGAACGGAACAACTATCAAGACAGAAAAGGAAACCGCCTAGGGATCAGTCTAGGCGGTTGGAATTGGGAAGGATTTGGAACTCACTTGATTGTAAGTCTAGCACAGCTAGGCGGGTAAGTCAACAGACAGACAGCCTAGTAAAAGGGGGAGGGAAATGAAGCTCACAGACACAGTACAGTGCCCGCGCTGCGACGGCGGGGGCCTCGTCGGATGGGGGAAGCGCGAGATTTGGTGTCGCAATTGTGGAGGCACAGGGACAGTACGTGTAGAGGTGTCGCAGTCGATCGACGTGGCTCAGGTGCTGGAAGGGAAGTAACATGGAGATCAAACTGCTGGAAATCAGAGACGAGGGAACACATATAGACGCCATCAGCATCGCGCTGGATGGCAGGAGTGGCGAGACCATGCGCGAGAACTACCTGATCCGCCACGCAGGCTATGGCGAACCTCGCTGTATCCTGTTGTCAGTTCTGAATGGCGGCAGGATATTGACGTATGATGCGAATGACTGGCACCGTGAGGGCCGTGGCCGGACGATGTACGCGGCCCATCGCTGGATAGAGGAGCATTGGGACGAGATCAAGTCGGGCGCTGTGGTTGACGTGCGCTATATCCTCGGAGAAACTGATGCGCCAGGTATCACGGACGCCGACTACCCAGATGCCTGGCTCTTGGTAAGGGCCGCGCCATGACAACTAAAATGGCGCTCGTAGGAGAACTCAGGGGTCACGAAACGCTGATTGCCTACCACAAGGCAATTGAGAACATCTGCAAATGAAATGGGCAAAAAACTAGCCGTCTGATGCGGTCGATCTTCAGACGGCTGGGTGACAGGTGGGACACCGGTCACCTCGTAGTATACCACACGGATAGGTCAAGCACAAGGGCCTATCTAAAAAATTCTTCAGGAAGCAGGTTACGGGGAGTGCGGAACGTGGGGCCTATGCCAGGGTCAGCAACACCAGCCTACGATTGTTCTATCTGTCTCCACGACATCAGAGGCCGAGGGTGCGCCCTCGGTACGCCGCTTATCTCCACCAGCAAAGCCGGCCAGGTACGGTGTCTCGACCGCTTCCCCATCCCTGCCGAAGCGATCCCCACCAACAAACGCGAGAAAGGGAATAGGAACTCCGAATGCCTAACAGCAACGGTGAAACAACCGAAAACATAACGCAGCATTTCAGTAATGTACTCGATGCCCTAGGAAAATACAGCCAAATCGTCGATACCGCCTTGACGGCCAGCAGCAAGGAACGGTTCGTTGCCAACCTGGAGATCACCAAGCTACTCAGTGAGATGCGCGAGACTGCCGAGCGTACCCACGCGCTGGCGCTCGGGAAAGTGGCGTTCGTCCACGAGATCAACAACATTCGCCGGCAAGTCGAGGAGGTCAAGGCGCTGAAGCTCGTCAACGGCGAGATCATCGGCAAGAACGAGGCCGAGCGGGGGGCGGCTATGACTGTGGCGCTGTCTAACGACGGCGAGTATCTCGCATTGCAGGCGGGACTGGACGGCAAGACCCAGCAGGTTGACCTCTACGAGGTCGATCTTGAACACTTACGAACGATGACCGCGGCGATGAAGTACGAGGCCCGGCTGAAAGCGGCGCAACTGGAATATTTGAGCGAATAGGCGCTCAAATCGATAGCAAATTAGCAAGCAAAAAGAAAGGAAAGGGAGTTTCAAATGGTTACCACAATTCAACCGAGGCAATCATTTTTGCCGAGCACCGGCAGCATCGCCATCGAGGGCTTAGAAGGGCTCAATCAGCAAGACCTGATTCTGCCACGCAAGACCATCATCCAGCCAAGCAGCAAGCGCGAAGGAGCTGACGAGCATCTCGGCTATTTCCACGACAATCTGAGCAACGAGATGGTCCCGTCCATTGAGGCGGTGATTTTGCAGATCAGCCACGCACGGACTTTGTGGAGCGGCGACCAGAGCGACAGCACGCCGGAGTGCGCGAGTTATGACGGCGTGACAGGCAGGGTCTACGGCGCGTGTGCCGACTGTCAGTTCAACTACGATGCCGATCCTGGCGTCTGGGGGGACAAGGACATCAAACAGTGCCGGAAGGGCTATCTCTTCCTGTCCTCCGATAGGGCGGACGGCTCGATGTTCCTGCTAGGCGCGATGGGCACCAGCGTGAAGCCGGCCAGGATTCTGATTTCGTCCTTCGTGCAGAAGCGTCGTTCACCGTTCTCGGCGGTTGTGAAGTTCGAGACGCAGAAGATCATAGAGGAGAAAGGCAAATACTACATCCTGAAGGCCACGATCTCGAAATGGCTGACTGACGACGAGACACGCGAATACCGCGAAATGCACCTCGCGCTGAAAGGCGTGCCGATCAGCGACATCGAGCCGGAGGCCAACGGCGACGGCAACGAGCCGGAGTCACACGTGGCAACCCCACACGAGGAAGCGCAGAAGGCGCCGCCCAGTTTTGGAGAAGGGCGGTTACCCTTCTAGCTTCCTTTCCCTTTCTGGTGCCTGCGGGCGGGGATGGCTTGCCCGCAGACACCACTTCACCTGAATTTGCCGAAAAGGACTAGAAGATGGAGAATATAAAAAACAAGGGTCTCCGCGTGGCCGGCCAGCACGGCGCCGCGACCACGGAGGAACGTTACGGTAAAGAGTTTCTGCTACAGAAAATTCGTGAGAAGCAAGGGCTTGACTATTTGTATCGTGAGTCCGACGAGTTCTTGTCGGCGGCCTTGGATGAGACGCCACCACCGTGTGAAATTCGGTTGCCGCCCACGATGCATGATATTCTCGGTCCTGGCGGCATCGTCGCGCAGAATCTCACTGGATATGAGACCCGGGAACAGCAGTTGCAAATGGCTGAGACTGTGGCGGAGGCGATAAAATCCAGTGAGCCCGCCTTGATCGAAGCCGGAACAGGAGTTGGGAAATCGCTAGCGTACCTGATTCCCGCCATCTACTCAGGTAAGAAAACGATTGTGTCGACGGGAGACAAGGCGCTTCAGGATCAGATCTGGCGTAAGGATATTCCTTTTCTACAATGCGCACTCCCTCTTCCCTTCAACGCAGCGATCCTCAAAGGGCGAGCCAATTATATTTGCCTTGAGCGCTGGAATGAGGAGATCGGCGATCAGGTCATGTTTGGCGCTAGTGCCGAGTTCGCCCACGTCCAGATGTGGATCGAGACGACCGAGAGCGGCGACCTGGAAGAGCTATCATTTAGCCTCTCGCCAGAGCTGGCCAGCAAAGTCACGTCGACCGCCGACGCTTGCCTTGGCCGGCATTGCGCGAGCTTCGCAAGCTGCTACGCCGAGAAAAGCAAAGCCGCGGCGGAATCTGCCGATATCGTGATCGTGAACCACACGCTGTTGACGCTCGATGCGTCGATACGAGCAAAATCAGACGACATGGCCAAAGTGATTCCAGATCGTGATCTGGTCATCATCGACGAAGCCCACAATCTAGAGAACGCCGCAACACTGGCGTTTCAGACCGAGGTCAGCGCTAATGGCATCTGGCGGCTGGTCCATGACAAGCAAACCGAGGCCGCCAAGCTCGACCCGGCGAAACTGGCCGAGATCGACGATGCTGCACAAGGCTTTTTCGATAGTCTGGCCAGGCTCAATTCTACGCAATCCTATGCTCTTGGCGAGCCGCCGCATGGCTTACGCCTACAGGCTGAGAACCTGGCCCTGAAACTCAAGGACATGGCCAGGGAGATGGAACGCAACAACCCCTTTGCCGAGGACGGCGGCGCCAAGAATGAGGCATTTGGGAAACATACTCACCGAGTCAAAGACTACGGTGAGACGATCTTGAATGTGCTATTCCCCTCCGAGGGCAGTATTGTCTATGTCGAGAAGGTCATTGGCAAGAAGCGCCAGCTCGTCTACCTCCGCAAATGTCCTATCTCAGTAGCTGATCATCTCCGTGGAGCGTTGTTTGATAAATGGCCAGTAATCTGCACATCGGCGACGCTAAGCACGGCTGGCAATTTCGAGTATTTCAGGGGGCGTTGTGGCTGCGATGAGGCGAACGAATTGATCGTCGGTAGTCCGTTCGATTATCAGCGCAACGCTCTTATCTATATGCCGGCCAATGGAGCATTGTTCGATCCGACGCGCTACTATCAGGATGGCTCGCCAGAATATTTTGACCGCATGGCTGAGCAGATCGGATGGTTGTTGTTGGCCAGCGAGGGACGGGCGTTTTGTCTTTTCACGTCCAACAAAGCGCTGAACGAAATATACGACCGCATCGCATATCGGTTGCGTTGGCTCGTGTTGAAGCAGGGCCAAGCACCTCGTCCCGAGTTGCTCAAGCAATTTAAGGAAGATGGCCATGCCGTTTTGTTTGCCACTCGGTCGTTTTTCGAGGGTATCGACGTTCAAGGCGAGGCCCTGTCCCTGGTGATCATCGACAAGATTCCGTTTGGGCAACCGGACGACCCGATTTATCAGGCACGATGCGATGAGATCGTAAAACGCACTGGTAACAAATGGGCCTGGTTCAATCAATTGGCCTTGCCAAACGCGATCATCACATATAAGCAGGGTTTCGGGCGGCTCATTCGGACGAAACTTGATTTTGGGGTCGTGGCATTGCTCGACGGCAGGATCACGACGAAGAATTACGGTTCGTCTATCTTGCGCTCGTTACCACAAGCCGCGCAAACTCGCAGCCTGGAGGCTGTGAAAACGTTTTTCGAGACGAGAGAAATCGTTGATCCACAGCAGGGGCAATTGTTGTGAAGTGGAGATAGTGGCGGATAGTGGCGGACCTTGACGCAATAAGAGGACAAGTCAACCTCGCTGATGTGGTGGGCGAGACTGTGGAGCTGAGGCGCTCTGGCAATCAATGGGTGGGGAAGTGTCCCGCTCACGATGATAGAAGCGCCAGTTTGTCGGTTTCGGAGAAGCTTTATCACTGTTTCGTCCCTGGCTGCATCTCCGGCGACCTGTTCGGTTGGCTGCAATACATACACCATTGCGATTTCGCCCAGGCTCTGGCAATCGCTCAAAATCTAGCTGGCCTGCCGCAAGTCAAGGCATCACAATCCAAAACCACGAACAAGCCGAAAGCGCTCAAGCTTATTCCCCTGGGTGTTGCCGAGCAATTCCATATCGACCTGACGCCAGCGCGACGCGAATACTACCGCCAGCGGGGTTTGACTGATGAAACGATAGATTATTTCAAATTGGGGTGGGACGGAACCCGCTACACGATTCCGGTGATGGTTGGCGGGCAGGTCGTCAATATCCGCCGCCGCCGCGACGATGCCAATAGGCGAGAGAAGGGCGAAAAAATGTTGAACACTGCCGGCTTCGGCACGGCGACGGTGTTCAACCAGGATTGTCTGAAAGCCGCTGAAACGGTGATCATAGCCGAGGGGGAGTTCGATACGATGCTGCTAGTTCAGCACGGTTGGACGGCGGTATGTGGGACCGCGGGATGTGGCACCTTCAAACCTGAGTGGTTGTCACTCTTCGCAAGTAAGAGAGTTTATGTCTGCTACGATAATGACCTGGCGGGCAACTCAGGCGCCGCCAAAGTCGCGGCGCTGTTTGGCGAGCGAGCCAGGATTGTCACGTTGCCGGAAGAAGTCGGTGAAGCAGGCGATGTGACCGATTTTTTTGTTCGGCTTGGCTACACGGACGCTGATTTCGAGGGATTACTACAGACAGCCAAGCCGTATGAATCGCCGCCGGCTGTGCCAGAAGAGGGGGCCCGGGCCGTCCACCTGGCACAGTCGGCACATTCTGATTTGGTTGGCAAGCAAGTCGAGGTCAAGGTGTTGGTCGCCGGCAAGCTCGATGCGCCTTACATCGTACCTCGCAAGGTGCGGTACAACTGCTACGCCAGCGACAAGGAGCGGGAGCTGTGCGGTGCCGCAGACGATGACGAACGCAGGGGAGGCTATTGGGACAGGACTTTTGACGATTCCGACGCGATATTCATCGAGCTTTGCCATAAACGCAAAGACCAACTCGGGCACGTTTTGCGCACCGCAGCAGGCTGCCAGTTCAATTGCAAAAAGTTCAGCTATCAGGTTTTGGATTATGTGAACGTCGAGGAAATGTTGGCGGTGCCGATGGCGGAGCGGGTTTTGCCGAGCGTCAGCAGTAACGGTCACAAGGCGAGCCTTGATGAATCGGGCAACGAATACGTTGCACGCAATTTGTACCTACTGAACGCGAAGGCCATAGTCAACAGCCATTACAAAGTCACTGGGCGCGTTTATCCTCACCCCAATACGCAACTGGGCACCATCCTGATTACCCAGCAAGATGCGATGCAGGATAGCATCGCGCAGTTTGCGCTGACTAAGGAAACACGAGAGCTTCTTGAGGTTTTCCAGGCAGGCCCTAATGACGATTTGGTAGGGCATATCCAGGGCTTATTAAACGATCTCACCTCCAACGTCACGAGGATTTACAAGCGCGACGAGGCGCTATTGGCAGTGCTTCTTGGCTATCATTCGGTCTTAAATTTCGAGTTTGAGGGCCGTCCACTTCGCCGCGGTTGGCTGGAAACGCTACTGCTGGGAGATACTGGGCTTGGAAAAACCGAGCTTGTACGCAGCCTGATCGAATTCATTGGTCTCGGCACATTGGTGAGCGGCGAAACGTCTAGGCGGACTGGCCTTTGCTACAGCGTCCAGCAAGTGGGGGAACGTTGGTTTGTAAAATGGGGAGCCTATGTGCTGAACGACCGGCGCTTACTGGCGATTGACGAGTTATCAGAATTGCCAGAGGAAGACCTGGGGCGAATGACTCAGGGCCGCAACGACGGCGTTATGCGAGTGGAGCAAGCTGGCGTCGGAGAAGCAAACTGCCGGACCCGTTTGATCTGGATGAGTAATCCACGTTTCAAAAAGGGCTTGTATGATTTTTCGCATGGCATCGAGGCATTGAAAACCCTTTTTCCCACGCCGGCGGATCTACGACGTCTGGACCTGGCTGTGTTCCTGGCAAACAAGGACATTGACCTGGCAGAGATCAACCAAGTTCGGCCGAAGGCAGAGCGACAGCGAATCACATCAGAGGCGCTGCGACAAAGCGTACTGTGGGCATGGTCGCGCGGTATCTCCGATGTGGTAATCGACGAGACGGCCACGAAAGCGATCCTGACTGAGGCGTCGCGGCTCAGTGGGCTCTATGGTGCTGCTGAGGATGTGCCGCTAGTCTCGCCAGCGGATATGCGCAATAAATTGGCTCGTTTGTGTGTAGCGCTGGCCGCACTCATTCATTCGAGCGACGCCGACCACGAGAAGGTACTCGTCAAGCCACTGCACATCCAGTTTATCGGGGCATTCTTGGACTCGGTTTACCAGGCGAAGAACTGCCGATATGAAATGTACGCCGGCTATGCGGCGGCTAAATCGACGCTCGATGATCTCGAGACGCAGGCGATCACGGCGGAGCTAAACGCCATCGATTCAAGCCAACTGGGACTAGTGAGTACGATCAGTGGGGACGTGCTGACGCTGTATCGCCAGCACGATGTTTTGATGGCTCATGAGATCGGCGATCTTCTGGACTTGGACCGTCGGACGGTGACCAAGCGCATCAAGGTTTTGCAAAAGCACGGGCTGCTGAGGAAGACGAAACATGGGTTTCACAAAACCCCTAAATTTGTGGAGTACCTGAGCGCGTCTTAATAAACAGGCAGGTGAGCAATGTACCCCAATGTACGCGCCCTGGGGTGTAAAACTTTTTTGCCTTTACTTAGAAACTTTTCACCTGGAAAAAAACACCATGTCAAGTCTCAAGAATTTTGCAAAAGCAAATTATTTTTGATAGGGGAGGTGCGTACATTTGGGTACATTGCCTGACTGGCTGTTTAAGGGGGAGCTATGCCATTAAAGTTCATGCTTAATGATCAGAAAGTTGAAGAGTGGCCTTCCATCGATCCCGCTCTCGTTGATCGCTTCCGCTCCTCCATCTTCACCTTTCGTGCCCTCGGCGCCGAGCACGTCACCATGGCGGAGCGGATCCAAAACGGCGTCGCCTTCTGCAAGCAGAATCCGCGGAACAAGGACGCGTTTACGTTGCTTGCCCAGTTGCGCGAGCAGCAGCAGCGTCTTTTGCTTCAGCTGGACACCGAGGCAGTCTTGCAATCAGATCTCGAGATCGAGATTTTGACGGCGGCTGGGTTGACGACGAACGACTGGTACGTATGCGCGAGGTGCTTTGAAGCTAAGAACGAGGCTTGCGGGTGTAGGGAGTTGGAGTAGATGCCAGATTACGTAGTTACTGTTCCCAAGGACCGATGGGATGAATGGCTTTGTGAGGGTGATCTCGCTGGCGAAGAAGTGAGCGGCGAAGAATATTGTTTCTACCTTGGCGGTGAGCCTCCTACGGATTACATCGCAGGCGACCGTATCTATATTGTGGCGCACGGAAAGCTCAGGGGCTACGCTCCATTGGTCTACGTCGAAGAATACAGAAAGAGCTTTGCCTTTGTGCGGGGTGGACGGGCGGTTGCGGTGACGATTAATGAACCCATTCAGGGTTTTCGAGGGTGGCGAAAGAGATGGTGGGAACGCAAAGACGAGATACCGTTTCCGGAATGGAGAATCGCTTGATTGAACAAGCTAATCTCTGCTGTTTCCGTTGCGGCCTCCCCCTGGTCGACCTGTTGTTGCCAAGCCTCTCGGCTGAGCCGGACGTGCCAGTGAGCGTTGAGAGATTGGCGGAACTGGGACGGTTGAAGTTTGGCAAGGTCCTGTGCTTGAGCCACTATCGAGCGGAAGTGAAGGCGAGGGGGTTAGGATGAGCAAAAAACTGGTCTTTCCCTGCGCTTGTGACTGCGGCGCAGTCCTAATCGTCAATCCGCCAGACCCGGCTGGCGATGTGGAGATGATCGCGGTCACGGTATGGCCGACGGCAAAAGAGGAAAAACTCTTTGAAATTCATATAACACTGAAGCGAAAGCACTGGGAGATGCTAACGCATGTCCACGAAACGAGTTGACGCTAACCAAACAGCCATAGTCGAGGCTTTGCGTGGCGTAGGGGCTAGCGTGCTGAGCCTGGCTGCGCTCGGTAATGGCGTGCCGGATTTGCTGGTGGCGTTCAGGGGACAATGCTATCTCCTGGAATGCAAGAGCAAGGACGGCAAGCTGACGCCCGACCAATGGGCTTGGATATTTATGTGGAAGGGGGATGTTGCGGTGGTGAGGTCGGCTGACGAGGCGCTGAAAGCGATTGGTGTGGAGGTGGAGAGTGGCTGAACCGGAACCGGAGACCAAACCCGACCTGGCGGCAGTGCTGGACCCAATCTGTGGGCGTGAGATAATGCCAGAGATGCTCGAGCACGATATTAGGCTCTTGGAGCGCGCCCGCTCTGTGTTCCTCGAACGCCCTTATTGGTCAGTGGGCGGCGTTAGTTATGCAGATATGGCCTCGGCCATCGAACGACGCATAGCCGAGCTTACGGAACGCCTGGGACAAGAGGAGGATCAGAAAAAGGGAAACCAGCCATCGCAGTTGAGTGACGAGGACTGCGAACAACTACTGCTTGCGTTGGCAGTGGCACGGGGAGACAAGGGGATTACAAAACACGAAGAGAGGATACTCAATTGGGCCGCTGGGGCAATCACGGATTATACATGTCTCGGGCTCGTTTTGTCCGGCAAGGCAGTAATCGACATCGACGACAAAGGCGAGATTGTGTTTCGAGCGAATCGTAAAGGAGAGCATGATGGACGATGATGAACGGATAGCTAAGATACGGGCTGATCAGGAGTGGTGCCATAAGCACAGTGCTATGCTTAGGTATCTGGGAGATGGGCGGGTGTCAGTAGAGGCCGAGGGACTAACAGTCGACGTACCGATTTTCATGAAACGTAGCTTATCTGGCGTGTGGCCAGGGGATCTGATACAGGAGTTTCCAGATTAGGATGGAGGCACAAAGTGGAGACAGAGCAACGAGAAAATGTAACCGTCTATCTCGTCCTTTGGGGGAAAATCGTCAAGGGGATCGCGAAACATGTAATCGGCAGCAATTACTCAGGCATTACGGATAGGCGCGGCGGCGTTTTGTGGAGCATTGGGCACGATATTGCTGAGACATTTGAGGACGCCAAGGCCAGGGCTGTATCGCGTCTGCGTCATGGCATCGAGCAGGACACGGAGGTCATCACCAAATTGGAAGCGGCCATCGTGGAGACAGCACGCCTGATCGAGAAGATGGAGGCGCTACAGGAATCCGATGTCTGAGTCTTTCAGGGCAGGGGGGCTGCTGCCCCATGCTAAAATCCAGCGCTGCCCTCGCTGCAACGGCCAGGTCATCCGTTGTGGCGGCGACGTGTCCAGCGACGGTCGCCAATGTTTGGCATGTGGCTGGGAGCCGCCAGTGGAGATGCCTCGGCGAACACAGCCGACCAGCGTTAGTAGGTGGGAGCAGAGGAAGAAGTAGTCATGCGACAGCTTGTCTATGGCTCGGTGTTCACTGGCATTGGTGGTTTCGACGCTGGCTTTGATCGTGCAGGGATGCAATGCGCCTGGCAGGTGGAGATAGACGATGCGTGCAACAGGGTGCTCGAAAGAAGATTTCCCGGGATCCAACGATTCAGAGACATTAGAGCTGTTCGAGGATCAGATGTGGGAGCAGTTGACGTTCTTGTTGGAGGATTTCCCTGCCAGGATGTGTCTGTGGCCGGAAAGCGCCAGGGCTTGGATGGAGCTAGGTCGGGATTATGGTTCGAGCAACTACGACTTATTAGAGAGCTTAGGCCGCGATGGGTTGTTGTTGAGAACCCACCCGGTCTTTTATCCAGCAACGGAGGGGCAGATTTTGCCCTCGTCATTCGAGGGTTGGTCCAACTCAGGTATTGCGTCGCCTGGCGGGTGTTGGACGCTAGGTACTTCGGAGTGGCCCAGCGACGGCGCCGTGTGTTCATTGTCGCAAGTCTTGGAAACGGAGGTGCCGCGCAAGTACTTTTTGAGTCCGAGGGCGGCGGCTGGAATCCTCCGCCGCGCCGAAAAGCGGGGCAAGAAATTGCCGCCACTCTTACGTCAGGCGCTCCAGGCACTAGCAACCAGGCTGGAAGAAGGCGAGAAGACGACATGAATCTGGTGGTAGCCTGCTTGAATTCCGGCGGCAACAATGGGGGCTTTCGGACCGAGCCAGGAGAGCATCTGATAGTTGCTCCCCTGCGCGGGAACCACTACGGCGACCACGTAGCGGCGGAGAGTCACCTAGTCATGCATTGTCTACGGTCCGAGGGCGCTGACGCCAGTGAGGAGGGTACAGGCAGAGGCGTGCCCTTGGTGCTGGCCTTCGACCCCACGCAAATGACCTCACCCGGCAACTACAGCAACCCGAAGCCTGGCGATCCTTGCCACCCCTTGGCGGCGACGGGCCACCCGCCAACCATCTGCTTTGATTGGCAGGCTGGACACGGCAACGATCGCTCATTCAGGGGCAAGGGCCGCCAGTACATCATGCGGAAGGGCGCCTACACGGGCGCACTCGGGGCCACTAAACGAGATGCAATAGCCCAGACGTTGACCAGCAGCTACGCCAAAAATGTCGTGGTGCACAAGATGTCGGTGCGACGTCTGATCCCGGTCGAGTGCGAGCGTCTTCAGGTGTTTCCAGACGGGTGGACCGAAGGAGAATCGGATAGCGCACGATACCGTATGCTCGGAAATGCCGTAGTCGAAGTGTGCGCTTACTGGATCGGCAATAGAATTGTAGAAGTAGATGTGGTTGCCAGCCATGAACCCTAACCCCATCCAGCGCTGCCCGCGCTGCAACGGCCAGATACTCCGTTGTGGCGACGAGACTAGCCGCCGTGGGCTCCAATGTCTACAGTGTGGGTATCAGCCACCTGACGAGACGCCTCGGCGGACTCAGCCGACCAGCGTTAGTAGGTGGGAGCAGAGGAGGAAATAGCCATGTGCCACTATTTCATAAGCGAGACTGGCGCGTTCAAGGCGTGGGGCAGAACGCCACGCTTAGGGGAACTCATAGCGGCAATGGACAAGGCGGGCTATCGCGAATGCACGGCCGAGGAATGGGCTGCCAAAAGAGCCTGGCAGCGACAGGCTAAGGATAGAATGGCGAGGCAGATCATCAAGGCAGAATTCGTCAGCAACGCAGAGGAGCCACATCATGAGCACAGAACTGAGTAAACCAGTTAAGCCGCTCGGCATCAGGGCTTACGGCCACATCCCGCATCTATCTGACAGCCGCATGGGGCCTGGAGATCATCACTGCCATGAGGGGCAGGCACGCATCTGCACGGAGCGAGTGCGAGACCGCCACGACGAGGTTATCGTCACCGAGAAGCTCGATGGCACGTGTGTTGCCGTGGCCAGGCAAGGTGATACGCTTTGTGCGCTCAGTCGTCGCGGCTACCTTTGTGCCAGTTCGCCGTTTGAGATGCACCACGTTTTTGGGGCCTGGGTAGAACAGAACAGCCAGCGCTTTTTCGACCTGCTGTATGACGGTAGCCGTATCGTCGGCGAATGGCTCGCGCAGGCCCACGGGACGCGATACAAACTTACGGGTGAGCCCTTCGTTGCCTTCGACCTGATGGTAGGCCATGAGCGTCTAGCATACGGTGACTTCCTGGCTCGGATAGGCGGTAGGTTAGTCGTGCCTCACGAGTTACACCGTGGTGGTGCGCTTAGCATTCCCGAAGCCCTGGCGCGTCTCGGCCAGCACGGTTTTCATGGGGCCATTGATGCCGTCGAGGGTGCTGTTTGGCGGGTTGAGCGAAGGGGGCGGTTTGACTTTCTGGCGAAATACGTCAAGCCGTGGAAGGTTGACGGTTGCTATTTGCCGGAACAGTCCGGCCAGGCTGCTATCTGGAATTGGCGACCGGAGGCAGAAACTCAAATATGACCGCCATAATTCAGTCGACAACAACTGACTATAGGGCATTCTTGGAACGCAAGCGGCAATTGGGAGCGGTCAATGGGTTCGCGCCCCTCTTCCTGCCGGAGTTTCTATTTGACTTTCAACAGGCCCTGCTTGATTGGGCTGTTCGCAAGGGACGGGCTGCTTTGTTCCTGGATTGCGTAGCAACTGGTACGCTGATGTGCTGGAGTGGGTTCGGAAATTTACGGTGCAGTATCGCTAGGCCGTCGGGGCATCGGGATCGAATTAAAGCCCAGCTATTTCAGGCAAGCCCTGGCAAACCTCAGGCTATCACAAACCCCAACGCAAGACCAGGCGCTGATGGATTTTGGCTCTAATGGTCATGAGACAAGCGATCAAATCTGCGAATGGGAGGTAGAATCATGACCGTCATCTGTATATCCTGCGGCTGCACCCTGGACACGCTGCCAGGGCTTGAGGGCGACTTCGCCGGTGGACTCTGCGAGGTGTGCAGAGCCGAGATGGAAAGGGATGTGGAGGAGCAGTTAGATTGAGATACCAAGCGATGTACGACCAGGGCAGGCAGGGGTGGTGCATGTTTGATCGCCTCTTGCGTGCTGGCTCAGGGATATTCAGCAAGGACTTTGTCGAGGAGGTTGCCGACTGGCAGAACATCAGGCACAACGAGATCCCCTATCGACCCAAGAACGCCTGTAAGCACTGCGGCAGGAAGTACGAGGAGAGGAGCGATTAGACTTGCTGAAATCTTTTGACGAAAACGCCACTTGTCCGAAGTGCGGCCACTATCAAGTCGACGTGTGGTGGTGGCGTGGTGACTGCTACGCCAGATACAGTTGGTACGAGGCGTGTTTGGCGGGCAGGGGGGGGCTATTGGAGGAAATAAATGATCCGCTTATTTAACAGCAATCTACAAGCCCACAGGGTCAAGCAACTGTTGATTAGAGCCAGGAGCTTTTTAGACTTACTGCGTGGCATGGACGGATCGACGCTGGTAAAGTGGGAGGGCATTCCACCGGACGCCAGCGTACTAGGCTTCAGTTTTGATGAGGCTACCAATGTCCTCTCAGTGTACGTCGAAAGCAGCACATTTGACGAGGTGGAGGAGGGTCACCGAGTGCCAGAATTGAACCCCACCTTCACAGCGTATTATCCGGAGATTGTTGAGCCCGATAAACTGCTTTTCACAGTAGGTGAACAAATCGTAAGGCGATATGTGGAGTCGATAGAACAACAATTTATCAAGGTGACAGCCTTCAAATCCGAGCCAGATCGGGTTGATGGGATATAACGCCAATCGGGGGCGAAAACCCGAAATAAAGAAAGAGGAGAACTGGCAAGCAACGGCAAAAAGAATACGTTTCTCTGGTCGAGCCCTTGGGATTGGCTCGAAGTGCGAATCCCGCGAAGCGGGACACAAGGGGCCGTCCGGCAGGCCCCAACAAATAATAGAAAGGATAGGCAAATGGTAATTGATCTTTCCATGACGGTTCGAGAGGCGGGTCGCAAAGGAGGCAATACTGTGAAGGCATTGTACGGCCTGGAGCACTACAAGGCGTGTGGCCGTAAAGGCGGCCAGAAGGTTATGGATACATACGGTAAGGGCTTCTACGAGGAAATCGGTCGCAAGGGCGGCCTGGCGGTGTGCAAAGCGAGATCATGAGCCTCTGAGATGGAAGTGCGATGGAAGAGTTGGAAATATCGGTCAGGCGGCCCTTCGCTGTTGGCATATCCGTGCATAGCTTCAATTGGCGTATGCGCAAGCTTCGCCTGGCAATGGGATTGACACAGGCCCAGTTGGCGGAGATGGCCGATGTATCTATTGCCACAGTACAAACTCTTGAGACGTTCAGGAAAGATTATCGTTGCTCCTGGCTTCAAGCGGATAGGGTTGCCTCTGTACTGGGCACCACCACTGACGACCTGTTCCCCAAATGGCTTCAGGTACGAGTTCTTAAGGAGGCAACTAGCGGGATGATTGCGCTTCCCATAGCGCCTTCAGATATTGGAAACGACGCAGGGGAACTCGCCGAGGTCTTGAGGTCAAGGCTGCGGACTGTGCTCGATGAGCAACTCCTTACCCTATCTACCAGGGAACAAACGGTGCTACAGCTACACTTTGGTCTTGGTGGCGGCGAGCCTCACACCTTGGCGGAGATTGGCAAGAGATTCGGGACTACCCTAGAACGCGTCCGCCAGATCGAGGCCAAGGCCCTCCGCAAATTGCGCCACCCCAGCAGGAGCAAGCCCTTGAAATCCCTGCTAGCTGAGCGCCATGACTTAGAGCAACTGATTGATCAAGTACCTGCAAGTGAGCGGGACCCGAAAAGGGCCAAAAGCCCTTGTGCCACCTTTTGGGAAGATAAGGCTAAGCGGGAAGCAGAAGGGTGGTAGAAATTATGCAGCAGCGTCTGTTGGACGGCAAGCGAATATTGATCACGGGAGGCACGGGTTCCTTTGGTCGCAAGTTCCTTGAGGTAGCCTATCGGGACCATTGCCCGCGTCGCCTGGTGGTGTTCAGCCGAGACGAGCTGAAGCAACACGAGATGCGTGCGTTGTGGCCCGAAACAGACGATTCGCCCGTGCGGTTTTTTATCGGTGACGTGCGCGATGTTGAACGGTTGCGACGTGCGTTCCACGATATCGACATCGTAATCCATGCGGCTGCCCTAAAGCAGGTGCCGGCCTGTGAGTATAATCCGAGAGAAGCCATCTACACAAACGTCATTGGAGCGATGAATGTTGTCGATGCTGCCCTGGATTGCGGCGTCAAACAAGTGGTCGCGCTTTCCACCGACAAATGCTCGGCACCGGTCAACCTCTACGGCGCTACAAAACTGTGTGCCGAGAAGCTGTTTATCCAGGCCAACGCTTATCGGGGTGAGCACGGGACACGATTCTCCTGTGTGAGGTATGGGAACGTCGTTGGTTCCCGCGGCAGCGTAATTCCCTTGTGGCGCGACCAGCGAGCTGGTGGCTGCATAACCGTGACCGATCCAGGAATGACCCGCTTTATGATTACCCTGAAGCAGGCAGCTCAGTTCGTCATCTCGTCTCTGTCCATCATGGACGGGGGTGAGGTTTTCATACCCAAGCTGCCGAGCGTCAATATTCTGGACCTGGCCCGAGCTATGGCCTCTGAGTGTCGAATTGAGTATATCGGTATCAGGCCGGGTGAAAAGCTCCACGAGAGCCTGATTAGCAGCCAGGAGAGCCATAATGCCGTGGACCTGGGCGACAGATATGTCCTCTTGCCGGCTCATCCCTGGTGGACGAGCAATCACGCTGGCAGCAAACCTGTGCCGGTCGGATTTGAGTACCACTCGGACATCAACGAGACCAGGCTCACAATCGAGCAGATAAAGGAGATGATCGCCAATGCAGGATGATATTTTTTGGGATGGAGAGGCCGATCAATATTTCGCGCGTAATCAGGCGGCGCTGACTGACCCTGGGCGAACCCTGCGCGATCCAGTCCTGCGCATGATTGAATCAGTGGGCCTGCGTCCCCGTCGTGTCCTTGAGGTCGGCTGTGCAAATGGTTGGCGCCTGGAGGCGCTTCGCCAACGATACAGTTGCCGAGCCTTCGGCATTGAACCGTCGAGCGATGCCATACGAGACGGATGCCAGCGATATCCGCGGGTGAGGCTGTTCCGAGGCTCAGCAGACGATATGCCTTTCCGTCGCCCCTGGTTCGATCTGGTCATCGTGGCGTTTTGCTTCCATTGGGTCGCGCGCGAGCATCTGTTTCAATCGGTTGCTGAGATAGATCGGGTTCTGGCGACCGATGGATGTCTAATCATCAACGATTTTGCGCCACGCTGGCCCACGAAAACGAGATACCGGCATTGCGAAGGGGTGAACACCTATAAACAGGCGTACCATGAGATATTTCTGGCGAGTGTGCTATACGCGTCGCGCTCAGAGCGGGTCTATGATTATGAAACGGGCCTCCCTGGATTCGGCATCGCCGAGCGCCGAAGGGCGGTCTGCGCGTTGCTCAAGAAAGGGGCGAGGTACCAGGTATGCGAGTAGCTATACTGGGCTGTGGCTCGATAGGCTCTCGGCACGCGCGAAACCTGGTGCACCTCGGATACTCTGACCTAGCACTTTTTGACCCCGAGTGGGACCGACTGCCCGGCTGGTACCAACTGGAATGCAGTCATCAGCTATGCACGACAGCCATCGGAGCCATCTGGGAATGGCAGCCCGATGCCGTGCTGATCTGCTCACCACCGCAATTTCACGTTCAACAGGCGATGGAAGCGGCAGAGCACGGTTGCCACATATTCATTGAAAAGCCGGTGTCGCATAACATGGCCGGTGTGCCCGAGTTGGTCGAACTGCTCGACGCGGAGGGACTGATCAACATGGTCGCCTGCAATTGGCGATACCACGAGGGACCGATGCGCATTAAGGCAGCGCTTGATTCAGGGGTATTGCATGATTCCCTGTTCCTGGAAATCGGCCATCAATCGTACTTACCGAGCTGGCGACGTGGCACGGACTGGCGCAAGTCGTATAGCGCCAGTGCGGAGTATGGCGGCGTAACGCTGGATGTTGGGTGGCATTTGGTCGACTTAGCGTTGTGGCTGCTTGGTTTGGCTGAGCTGAAGTGGGCTGATTTGCGACCTGCCAAGACTCTCGGATTGCAAACGGATGGCTGGGCCGAGTTGATGTTGCGCCACCAAAATGGTGAATCGCGGTTGCACATGGACTTTGAGCGAGTGTCTGGTGATTGGTGGGAAATTTGTCTTTCCGGCGGGAGCGGCGACCAGGTGTCGTGGGATGCTGAGGACAGCCAGCATACGGGCTATGAAATGAATCGGATGTATCTTGATGAAATGGTCGCCTTTCTAACTGCTGTCGAAAGCGGCGTACCAAGCGCGAATCCTGTAGGTGAAGCCGTCAAGGTGCTCCAACTATTAGTACAGGCCAGGGGGAAATGAGATGGTGCGTTGGTTGGGGATAGGTACACTAGCAATGATGCTTGTTCCAACTTAGTGGACAACCGAGAGGGATATTATGTGCTGGCTGTAATCGTGGTCTCGGCTCATTTAGGGACGATGTAGAGCGCCTAAATAGAGCGATAGAATATCTACAGGTTTGGAGACAGCATGAAGACGATAGCAATAATTCAAGCGCGCCTTGGCAGCAAAAGATTGCCAAATAAGGTATTGCTACCCATCGGAGGCAAGCCCATGCTGTGGCACGTGGTCAATCGGGTTCGCCAGGTTCGCCTGATTGATTCCGTCCTGGTGGCGACGACCGATCTGCCCGAGGATGACGCCATCCTCGATTTTTGTGTGCGGGAAGGGGTCAGTTGTACCAGGGGTAGCGCCACCGATGTGCTGGACCGCTACCTGAAAGCGGCACACCTGGTAAACGCCGATGTGGTGGTGAGGGTGACGGGGGACTGCCCGCTGTGGTGTCCGCAGGTGGGCTCACGGGTAGTGCGGCGTTTTCTCAAGGGCGGCTATGATTATGTCTCAAATGTATTCCCTTGGCGGACCTGGCCCGATGGCCTGGACACTGAGGTCATGTCGATGGCTACGCTCAAATTACTCTGGGAGAAGGCCCAGTTGCCGTCTGACCGGGAACACGTCACCCAGTACCTGCACACACACCCAGACGAGTTTCGATTCACGAATGAGGACCATTGGGCGCAGTTATGTCTTCACCGTTGGACTGTTGACACAGCAGGGGATTTGGCATTTATGAGGTCACTTTATCCACTGTTGCCGAACGACATTAGCACAATGCCGCAAACCTTGAAGGCAATAAGGAGATGGCATGCCAGACTGGTTAACTGAGCAGCTTCCAATAGCCACGACCTTTTCCAAAGACCCGCGATTTTTTGCTCAGGGATTTGAGCCGAACGCCTTGAGTCATGGCACGGGAGCCCACGCCTACAGTGGCTATGGGGTATATTTGGATTGGATATCGGCCTTGGGGGCTAATTTGCTGGGTTATGGTCATCGGGGATATCAAGAGCGGCTTAGCCGGCAGATTGGAAATGGCGTTGCATTTTCATTGCCGCATTTCCTCGAGGGCGAGGTTGCGGCTAAACTCGTTAACCTGCTCGGCACGCACGTTCCTGGCTGGGCACCTGATGGCCTTGGCGTGCGGTTTGGGCTCAGTGGCAGTGACGCATGTTCGATGGCGATTCGTCTCGCCCGGGCGGTTACCGGCAGAAGGCGCGTTTTGTCCAGTGGATACCATGGCTTCCACGATGCGTTCGTCAGCACGACGCCGCCGGCCTGGGGGGTGACGCAACCGCAATACGTAGAGGACTTCTCGTTCGACGACTTGGAAACTCTGGGCGGCCAGATGGCTGAGCCAGATATAGCTGCAATTATCTTTGAGCATCCGATGAACGATCCTGCCCCTGATTATTACGCCAGCCTTCGGCAGCTCTGCGATGCTCACGGCTGCTTGCTCATTGCAGATGAGGTAGTGACGGGACTGCGCTATGGCCTGGGTGGGGCCTGCGAGCGCTACGGGATAACTCCCGATCTGGTAGTTATGGGAAAGGCTCTCGGCAATGGCATCCCGACAAGTTGTATCGTGGGGCGTCGCGAATACTTTGACTGGTTCGCCAGGGCAGACCCTGTGTTCATTTCGTCAACGCATTTTGGTAACGCCGTGTCTCTGGCGGCCGCCGATGCCGTGCTGGACATGTGGCATCAGGAAGGCGTTGATCATCTATGGACTATTGGGCGAGCATTGATGGACGGTTTGACAGGCCAGGGTTATGAGGTGATCGGGCACGCGCCGCGGTTGCTGATTCAGTTTCCGAGCCTGGCCCACAAGACCTATTTTACGCTTGGCATGCGCGACAGAGGGATACTCTGGAACCGTCCAACGCTACCGAACCTGGCGCATACTCAGGCTGATGTGGAGTTAACGCTTGAGGCAGCAAGGGAGATCAAGGCCGAGATAGAACTAGTGGACGTAGAAAACCTGATGGCGGACAAACTGCCGATGGTATTGTTTGAGGGGAGGTGAGGCAATTGAGAGAGGGCCATCTGGAGACAGCGAGAACTCTGCTGAGGAAGGGGATAGAATGAGAGACGAGCACATTTTGACTGAATTGAGAGCCATTCGTGAACTGCTCGAATGGGACAAAGCAGACACGCTAGCGCTACGGGCAAGACACGCTGAGGATGAACAACGATTTAAGGCAGAGCAGGAGGAGATGCTAGAGCGCGCGCTTGCGAGTGCGAAGCAAAACGCCATTGATGTCTATCGGATGCAGTTTCGCGAGCATGAAGAACGATATCACGGCAGGCCGAAACAGCAAAACGAGATAGCGGGCAGGGCGTGAGATGGTCTTTAGCATAAGCTACGAAACAGGCGATATAACCGTCGACAAATGGGACAAGGAGGTCGTCTTTACGTATGACTTTCTCGCTCTACAGAATATACATCTCGAACGAAAAGACGACGACATCTTTATTGCAGTGGCTAATGCCAGGGCGCATTATAGGATCGTAGAAGATCGAGCGCAATTTACGATGTATAAGGCGCTGTTTGTGGATGGTTTGTGGTACGAGTAATGATACGCCGTATCAATTATCGTAGCCTGGCGACGCACCTGAGCGACCTGCCGCTCAGAACCACCCGCGCGGACCTGTCTGCCAAAATTACTAGCTTCAGGTGGCTTGACGCCGATCACAAGAATGAGCTGCTTGCGGCGATTGAGGTCCTGCCAGCAGAAGCAGGCTGGATAGAGGCGCTGCTTCTGCTGGCCAGTGTCTTGAAGGCGGACAATCCTCGCTTCATTGAAGCGCTGTTTATGGAATGGGCTTTGCAGGATATATAGATGCAGGACAATTATATCGTCATCGGCACAAAGTCGTGGAATCGAAATGTATTCGAGGACGCGCGGTTGGGCAAACACTGGCATTTCTTTGAACATCTAGTCCAGGGGATACTTGAGGAGCTACAGCCGGCTTGCATTTTCTTCCTGCACTGGTCAGATAAGGTGCCAAGCTCGGTGCTCGAGCTATACAATTGTGTCGGCTTTCATATGACGAATGTCCCGTTTGGCCGCGGAGGGACGCCGCTTCAAAATCTGATAAATGCCGGTTACGACAGCACCAAACTCACGGCTTTTAGGATGGTTGAGGAAATGGACGCTGGGCCAATTTATTTGCAGTATGATCTATCTCTTGAAGGTTTGGCAGAAGAGATCTACATTCGGGCAACATGGCTCTCGCTGAGAATGGCACAACAGATAGCCAGCAAGCAAATTGAGCCAGTGTCACAGAGGGGCGCGGGAACGACGTTCAGGCGGCGAACACCGGATCAGAGCGAGCTATCCGGCCTCGGCTCGCTACAGGGATTGTTCGACCACATCCGGATGCTGGATGCGGAGAATTATCCCAGGGCCTTTCTGCAATACGCTGGCTTTCGCTATGAGTTCAGCCGACCAGCGCTGCGCTGCGGGCGCATCGAGGCGGACGTGACGATAAGGCCAATAAAGGAAAAGGAGAGCACATGAAACAAAACCTGTTGCCAAATAGTATCAAAAAGAGGCGCGTTGCCATCGTGGGCTTTTCCAGTTCGCGGGACCGAGCGCCGTTCGACCAAGCCGAGTGGGAGATTTGGGGCCTGAACGCTATCTATAAATTATTTCCCGAGGCGCCCCACTGGGACCGTTGGTTCGAGCTGCACAAGCGCCTCGTCAACCTGGAAGATGAAGGGCCAGAGCACATCTGGAAATTGGCTGAGATGAAATGCCCGATCTACATGCAAGAGTATTACGAGGACATCCCCGCCAGCGTCCCCTATCCTCTGGAGAAGGTAACCAAGGCGTTTCGGCCTTACCTGACTAGTACCTTCTCATTCATGGCGGCACTGGCGATCCTCGAAGGCTTCCAAGAGATCGGGGTGTATGGCGTTGATACCGCCGATGAGGAGTGGGGCTCGCAACGGCCATCATTGGAATATTTCCTAGGTATTGCCGAGGGCCGAGGCATCAAGGTGACCATTCCGGCTGAATCGTCGTTGCTGCGGGCGCCGTTTCTCTACGCCTACCAGGAACGCGAAGACCATGAGTTTTTCGGCAAGCTGCTTAACCTTGAAACTTGGTACGAGCACAAGTGGAAAAATGCGGCATACCAGCGGGACAAATCCAGTCTGGACGAGGCGCGATACAGCGGCGCGATATCCGCAATCAAGACGCTGCGCCAGGAATGGAAACTGCCGTTTAGCGGGCGCGACGGCGATGAGCGGGAGAAGGAGTTGTGATGACATACACGCCACCCAATTGGCCTCCAGCACCCGGCGAGTTATTGGTGCGACAAGGACGAATAGGGATAGTGGTGGCCCATCCCGACGATGAGTGTCTGGGCGCAGGCGCGACCTTGGCGCGATTGGTGATGGAGGGCCACACTGTGGAGGTGCTAATTCTGGCAACCGGCTGCGCTCGGGAGAAGGAGGACATTAAAGCGACATGGGCTAAAGAGAAACAGACATACGCCGCGTTGGAGGTCCTAGGCATTCGAGACATCAAGTTTGGCAGGCTGCCGGATCAGATGCTGGATACAGTGCCACTGTTAAGGATTAATGGGATCATCGAATGGTGGCTCGACATGGCGCAGCCGACGTTGTTATTCACTCATCATGCTGGCGATCCGAATCTCGACCACCGCATCGTCGCTCAGGCCGCGAGGATGGCCACGAGGCCGACGCCTGGCCAGACTGTGCGCGAGGTCCGCTCGTTTTCAGTCCCCTCGTCTACAGAGTGGTCGTTCCAGTGCGGCCCGAGGTTCGAGGCCAACATATTTGTTGACGTGAGCGCGACCCTTGACAAGAAGCTGGCAGCTTTGGCGTCCTACGTTGGCGAGATGCCCCCGTATCCACACCCGCGCTCACCGGAGGCGATACGCCACGCGGCGGGCTACTGGGGCTCGGTGGCTGGCTGTGGCTGCGCAGAAGCGTTTCAATTGGTGAGAGCACTGCTATGACATCAAGGAGATCGAAACGTGAATGTTAACGTGTTTTGGGAAAACGACGAGGCCCTTGAGGCTAACCGTCGTGACCATATCCTCAAACAGCTAGAGATTCGTGAGATTGCTAAACACGTCCGAGATGGGATGCGGGTGCTCGACGTGGGCTGCGGAGATGGCGAGACCGGCCTGCATTTGCTGCGGCAGTTCGAGATTGGCTGGACGGGCTGTGATCGCTCTCATAAAATGATTGACCTGGCAAGCAAGGCGCTAGAATTGGCGTCGGGGAGGAATGAGCTTAGAGGAAATTGGGCCACAAGGGTTTCCGACGTAGCCAGGCCAATTGTGGACTATAGTTATGACCTGATTTACAGCGAACGTTGCATAATCACCCTGCCTGACTGGCCGACACAGGAAACTGCCATACGTAACATCATCGCCTTGTTGCGACCTGGCGGCAAATACGTGATGTTTGAGCATTCGGAGGATGGATTACAGCGGCTGAACGAGTGGCGGGCGAAGGTGGGGCTTGCGGCAATTACAGTGCCACCCTGGAACCGCTATCTGCGAGACGCTGAGGTTACGGGACTCGCCCGAGCGTTGGACGATGCCAGCGGGCTGGCCGTGAACAGATGGCCGGAATATTTTGCCTCAACCTACTACCTGCTGTCACGGGTAGTCAACGCCGCGATGGCCCAGGCTGAGGGGCGTGAACCGGAGTATGACTGTCTGGTTAATCGGCTCGCGTTAAGCCTGCCGAACATGGGGGACATTGGCCATGCTGCCAAATGGGTATGGAGGAAATATGATGACCAGCATTGATATTGCGGGTCGCACAATTGGCCCAGGCCAGCCCGTGTTCATCGTGGCCGAAATGAGCGCGAACGCTCGCTCGCTTGATGAAGCCCTGGAGATCGTGCGCTGTGCGAAAGCCGCGGGGGCAGACGCCGTTAAGACGCAGACCTATACTGCCGATGGCATGACCTTGGACTGTGATAGCTATCTCTTTCAAATCGAGTGGCAGGGGCAGCGGCGCACGCTTTACGATTTGTACCAGGAAGCGGCTATGCCGTGGGACTGGCAACCGAGGGTGAGGGGGATGGCTGAGGCTATTGGGCTGATCTGGTTCTCAACCGCCTTCGACTGCGAGAGCGTGGACTTCCTGGAAAGCCTAAAGGTGCCTTGCCATAAGATTGCGAGCTCTGAGCTGACAGACTTGCCGCTTATCAGATATATGGCGAGCAAGGGCAGGCCTGTTATTCTGAGCACTGGAATGGCAACCAGGGCTGAGGTTAGCGACGGAATAAATGCTTGCAACGAGGGAATGCGGGATGGGTACTTATTGCCCCCGTGTTCCATCGCGCTGCTGAAATGCACGAGCGGTTACCCAGCACCAGTAGCAGAGGCAAATTTGAGGACCATCCCAGTAGTAGAATATCAACGGGGCATACCTGTCGGGCTCTCCGATCATACCCTCGGCGTCGCCGTACCCGTCGCCGCCGTCGCCCTGGGGGCCTGTATTGTCGAGAAGCATCTGTGCCTGGGCCGTGCGCGAGGGGGCCCGGACGCTGCTTTTTCATTGGAACCTCACGAGTTCAAGGCGATGGTTCAGGCCGTGCGAACGGCAGAACAGGCATTAGGAGAGGTGAGCTATGGACCGACAGAATCAGAGCGTGAGAACCTGCGCTACCGGCGCTCATTGTTTGCTGTCAGAGATATCGCCGTGGGCGCCGTTTTTACCGCCGAGAACATTCGCTCTATCCGACCAAGTGCGGGCCTGCACCCGCGACATTACGATGAGATCATTGGTAGACGAGCGGCCAGAGACATAGAGCGTGGAACACCGCTCGCCTGGGAGCTAATAGCTAAGGAGGGTTCATGACGTGGAACTGCAATTTCTAATGCTCGCCGATGCCGCTGAGGTGAGTGGCGGCAAGATGTTCATCCTGGGGGGCGGCTGGAACGTGTTCTACAATAACCAGCGCCAGGGCAGCCATGTAACGATGCTGGCGGCGGCATTGTCGTTGGGCTGGGCAGAATTGGGCAACGAACATACCTTCGTCGTCGATCTCGAAGAAGCGGGCCAGCGCCTTGGCCAGATCGCCAGTGGCACTTTCAGCATGCCGAAGCCAACTGGTGATAGTTTTGTCAAGCACCAGACGTTCATGCTGGCCGTGCCAATCGAGGTAACCGTGAAGCCTGGCAGCTTCCGTGTGAAGTTGGTTGTAGATGGCAAGGCGTTGGGCTCGGTCAATTATTCCGTTGTCGACCCGCGAGTGGGCCAGTTCGGCAAGGGCTTTGTCGGAAGCTCGTGATGACCACGCCACCCGTCACGGAGCGTCAGCTTCAGATAATCAGGCTGCTGGCGTCCGGCTACGGCTACAAACAAATAGCCGACTTGCTTGGCATCAGCCCTGCCACCGTTCGGAATCATCTCCACGTGGCCTATGAGTCCCTCGGTGCCAATCATTCGGCCCACGCCGTCGCCCTGGCCTGGGATTGGCTAAACCTGTCCCAGTAGTACGTTTATTCTATGGCGTTTGGCCGGTAGGTTATGTATAGTGGTGCTGATAGTGCCAACGAGGGGGGGGGGTGGCTGTCGAGTGTGAATAATGGTAAATGTGAATAACGGTAAAATGTTACAGTTGAACGAGCATGAGAAATAAACCTGCCCATACCATTGAGGAAGTACTCGCAGCAATAGAGAAAGGGTTCACTCGAACGGGTGCTGCTAAGGTTCTTGGTGTTAGTCGTCAGACGGTTGTGCGATATGGCCGTCGCTGGAAGGCGGTCAATGATCTCCTCGATCAGAAGAAGAGGGAGCTCGTCGACTACGGCCAGATGAGCCTACGGACCGCCGTGTTGAATGGCGATCCTTGGGCCGTGCAATTTGTCTTGAAGACCCTCGGCAAAGACGAAGGCTATGTCGAGCGCCAGGAGGTCACCGGCAGGGACGGAACGCCATTGATCCCGATCAAGGAGATTATCATCAAGCTGCCCAATGAGGAACAAAGCGAATGACTCCGACATTATGGGAGGTGTTGTTGCATCAAGGCTTGTAGCTTTTGTGTCCATTTAGAAAGGTCAAAGTTCGTCTGGCCGTGGCAGATGCGACATAGGCTTATGAGGTTCATAGGATCATTGTGAAACCTATTGTAGTCAATGTGGTGAACGTGAAGAGTCCCCGCCTCTTTCTGCAATTGGCCGCAGAGTTGGCAGCTATATTTGTCGCGTTTGCGAATCTGTGTTCGAAGCGCTTGGTTAAACTCCGCCGGATAGCCAACATAAAAGCCCTTGCGTCCAGGATGAACAATGAGAGGGATGCAAACGGAACAGTAGACACGGTTATTACGCCTATTGATAAGGCTTGCGGCTTTCGACACTGGCTGACCACAGCCAGCGCAAGGAACGGTAATAGTGTTGTAATAACCGTTATTCTCACCTTTTCTACTACCATGTTTGGTGGCCCAATATCCAGCACATTGTTGATTGCAAAACTGATGGCTGACACGCTTGAAATGCCATTGAGAACGGACTATGGGTTGACCGCAATGTTCGCAAGGTATGGTTACTTGCTTATTGGGTTGAATTCTAGATTGGTGGCCTCGTATGAAGCGTTGTTGACGAAACCGAGTGTCATATTGATGCAATTGTTCATCGCATCCACAAGCACAGTCAATTATGGGGTTTTCAGTAGGGCGATGGCCTCTATTGTCGAAGTGTTCTCTGGAAAAGTATTTGCGTTTGTGACTTTTGGTATCATACATCGGAAACTTGATATTGCAACCACAGGCGCATTCAATAAGCGTCTTGGGTTTCTTACTCACTTTTGGCATAGATGCATTATAGCACATCATAGCCCTAATAGTAAAACATCATTAGGTCCGCTATGGTTGTACGGGGAGGTGATATAGAACGATGTCTACTGCATTGTGGCGAGTTGAGAACGAACGTCTAATTCTCAGTCCGCATTCAGGTCAGGCAAGAGCGTGGCGCAGCAAGAAGCGCTTCGTATTTATGCTAGCCGGAACACAAGGAGGTAAGACATCGTTCTGGCTTCGGTCCCCTTTGGCTTCACAGGGAAATACAGCGTTGTGGCCCGGGCGACTATCTGGCGGTTACGTCGACGTTCCCCCTCCTCAAATTGAAGATGCTGCCCGAGTTCCTTCGCTATTTCCAGCATACGTTGAACCTGGGAACCTGGCACGCCAGCGACAGGGTATTCACGTTTCACGACAACCAGACGCGGGTAATTTTTGGCTCTGCGACCAACGCCGAGAGCCTGGAATCTGCCACGGCCAAGGCGGCCTGGCTGGACGAGGTGGGGCAGGACAACTTTCGCCTCGAATCCTGGGAGGCCGTGCTGCGGCGGCTCTCGCTATATCAAGGTCGCGTCCTGGGCGGCACGACTTTATACAATCTCGGCTGGCTCAAGCAGCAGATATACGACCCCTGGCGCAATGGCGATCCGGATATCGAGGTAATCCAGTTCGAGAGCACGGTCAACCCGATATTCCCAAAAGCGGAATACGAGCGGGCCAAGCGGACGCTGCCAAAGTGGAAATTCAATCTATTTTACAAGGGCCAATACGATCGGCCAGCCGGTTTGATATATTCGGATTTCCTGGACACCTATCGTCAGGAGGGGGGCCACAAGGTCAAGCCGTTTGCGATCCCGCCGGAGTGGCCGCGGCACATAGGGATCGACTTCGGAGCGGTCAACACGGCGTTGGTATGGCTGGCGCATGACCCGCAAGCGAATATCTACTATCTGTACAATGAGAGTCTCGAGGGTGGGAAAACGACGCGCCAGCATACCCAGGCTGCTAAGGCCGTGGCGGAAGGGAAGAACGTCTTGACCTGGCATGGGGGCAGCAAGTCAGAGGTACAGCAGCGGTTAGACTGGCAGGCGGAAGGGCTATACGTCCAAGAGCCGCCAGTGTCCGATGTGGAATCGGGGCTAGATCGTGTTATCGAGTTGTTCAAAACGTTTCGCCTGTTCATCTTCGATGATTGCAAAGGCGTGCTCGACGAGCTGGGCACCTATAGCCGTGAGGTAGACGAGATGGGCCAGCCGACCGAAAAAATAAAGGACAAGGAACAGTACCACCGCTGCGACAGCCTTCGTTATGTCGTACTTGGCCTGCGTGGCAGCATCCCGTCCTGGTGGCTGGCCGAGGAAACCGCCAAGGAGCCTGTAAATGCTTAGCTGGCTACGTTCCCGCATCGACCTACTGCGCGGCACGACGGCGCATTCGTTGGCCCTCGTCGCCGACTGGATGGCGGGGCAGCTATGGCTGATTGCGAGCAAATTCCTGCCCCTGGCGAACGAAGCGTTTCGGCAGAATGAGATAGTCTATGCCTGTATCCGCATCCTGGCCGAGTCCGTGCCGGAACCACCGCTTGTTGCCTACCAGGAGGATGCCAATGGCGAGAGAACCTCGCTGGACCGGCAACACCCTCTGTCGATGCTTATCAAGGCCCCCAACGAGCTAATGACCGAGTACGAGTTTTGGGAGCTCACGACAATCCACATGGCGATTGCGGGTCAGTCGTTTTGGTGGAAACGCCGTGACAATGCTGGACGACTGGTTGCCCTGTGGCCTCTGCGCCCGGATCGCGTCGGTCCGATCTACAGCGACAGTGACGAGCCAGGCGAACAGGTATTGTGGGGCTGGTCATACCAACAGCCAGGCCGAGGCGATTTCGTGCCCATCCCCAGGCGGGATATTATGAGCTTCAATCTGCCCGATCCTGCGGGCGAGAGCGGCGGCATCGTTGAGGGCTTCGGTCCCGTGCAAGCACTTGCCCGAATGATCGCCAGCGATAACGAGGCTACAAAGTTCGTTGGCGCCTTGCTGGCAAACTATGCCATCCCTGGCGTAGCTATCAATCTCAAGCGCGAGGTCCGAAATGCCGAGGAGGCCAGGGCGACCAAGGCTCACTTTCGCGCCGAGTTTGGCGGGGCTAACCGTGGGACGCCGGCCCTTCTGGACGCCGAAACCACTCTTACCGAGATCGGGTTCAACCTCCGTGAGCTGGAGTTCCCGGAGATACGTGAAATCTCAGAGGCCAGAATATGTGGTGCCCTAGGAGTTCCTGCCGTGCTGGCCGGCCAGCGCATCGGCCTGCGGGAGTCCAACAATCGTGCCAGCATCACAGAGCTACGCGAGTATTTCACAGAGACGACGCTGAGCAACTATTGGCGTCGCTACAGCGATCAATACACGAATGATGTTGCGTCAGAATTCGGGGTGGGCATAGTTTGTGAGTTCGACACCAGCAGAGTTAGGGCCCTGGCGATGCAGCAGCAGCAGCGCCTTACGCCGTTGGTCGAGGGTTTCAAGTCTGGCGCCATAACGGTCAACGAATACCGCAGCGCTCTGGGCCTGAGCCCCGAGGCGACCGGGGATGTGCGCCACGTACCGACGAACGTCATAGAGGTGCCGGCGGTCCTGGGGGAGCCTGGCGCGCCACCCGTTAAGGCTCTGCCAGGACTGTCCGGCATCAAGCTGTTGCCTGCGGGGAAGCGGAATGGCAATAACGGCCACACAGTCCCTATCAAGGCCGTCGATCCTCGCGACGAGGCCGAAAAGGGGCTGCAACGGGCCTTGGAGGAACTGTTTAGCAAGTGGGCGCCGGCATTGGCCGAGCGTATCAAGCGCGGGGACACGATCAGTGATGACGATCTCACCGACGGCTTTCGGCGCGTGATCGAGCCGCGATTAGTAGAGGCGGCAACTAATGAGGGCATCAGGCTGGCCGCCGAGGTTGGCGTACAGTTTGATATTGCCGTCGTGAACGCCGCGGCTCAGGAGTGGGCGAAAAGCTACACCTATGATCTGGTCAAGGGCCTGACGGAGACGACGCAGAAGGTGCTACGTGGTGCTATGGAGAAATACACGACGCTGCCAGGGATGACGATTGGTGAGCTGCAGGCATTGATTGAGCCGGCCTTTGGTGTCGTCCGTGCCGAGATGATCAGCATTACGGAGATTACTAGGGCATACAGCCAGGCAACAAACCATTATCAAAGGGAGCTTGAGGATAGTGGCATTAGGACGACGCGGGTATTTCATACCAGCCATGATGAATTGGTTTGCCCTCGCTGCTTGCCTTGGAACGGCAAACCTGAATCAATGTGGGGCTTAGAATATCCTAGCGGGCCGCCCCTTCACACCCGTTGCCGATGTTTCCTGACTCTGACAGCCGCTAAAAAAGCATTGGAGATTGCATGAGCTACGGCATCCGGATAACCGGCATCAAAGAGATACAACGCAAGCTGGGCATCGACCTGAATCCCGCGATCAAAGCCGCGACCATGGCGATTGCGCTGGAGATACAGAACGAGGTAGCGCCCTATTCGCCTGCCAGTGCTGCTAACTCGCCGTCCTCGAATCGCTGGTACGAGCGCGGCTATGGCCCAAAGTGGCGGCTCAAGGACGGGGCGGTTCACGGGCGCAAAACGTCAGAGACGCTGGGCCGACGCTGGGGCATTGCGACACGAGGCCGTGTCGGGCACGTTCTGGGGAACATCGCCAGTTATGCCAAATGGGTGCACGGGGAGAAAACCCAGGCGCGCGTTCACAAGGCACGAGGCTGGGTGACGGATGAAACGGCGATTGCTCGGGTGATTCGCAGCGGTGTTGTACAACGTCACATCAAAGCCGCTGTCATGGCGGCGCTCAGGAGACGCTGATGAAACACGTGTTTCGCTTGTGGCACCACTGGTTTGGACATCCCTGGTATTGTGTCTACGATCTTGGGAGTTGCTTGGAATATCGGTGCCATTGTGGCCATCACTGGACGAGCCCGCGAGAACCGACCTGGATTGATATGTGGAAGCGCGCGCGGGGGGTTAAATGATGTCCGTGATGATTGTGGAAAGCACCGCTAGAATGGAGTGTACCGGCATGATGGTTCGTTGCCAGTGCTGCAATACACCGCTGTTCGAGATCGCGGGTGACCGGATACTCGTTAAAGCTAAGCACCATGGCGAGTGGCACGTCACCAGTCTTTCATTCAAAGACATTTTCTGGTATAATCAAGGGCAATTGAAGACAGGCTAGTAAGGACTAGCATAGACTGCCCTGAGCAGCCCGTTTGAGCGGCCAGACCGCCCGAACGGGCTTTTGTTTTGGAGGTGCAGTGTGGAAGCAGTCAAATTTGCCGAGGGAAGCGAGACTGAGATAGTCGGCCTGCTAGCTCCGAATGGGGGACCGTTCAACGGAGCCGACGTCGTGGGTGAACGATTTTCGGTACAGACTGACTTCGTGCTCGATTGGTTCACGGATAGGCCCCTGCTTTATCATCATGGCCTGGACAGTAAGACCGGCGCGTCGGTGATTGGCCGTATCAAGAGCCTGAGCAGCGACGACAAGGGTCTCTGGATGCAGGCCCAGCTCGATGCCAACCACGAATACTATTCCGCCATCAAGGAACTTATCGAGAAGGGCAAATTAGCGCTATCCTCCGGCTCTATGCGGCATCTTGTCGAGGTCAACAAAAAGAGCGGGGAGATTCTGCGTTGGCCGCTCATCGAGGGCAGCCTGACACCAACGCCGGCGAACCCGTTCGCCGAGGTCGCATTTGCCGAGGCCAAGAGTCATTTCAAGGCCATTGGCATCGACCTGCCAGACGACGAGGATACGCTGAAAGCGGAGCTTACCAGCAAGCGACGTAATGCGCTTTCCGATGATGACTTCGCTTATATCGACAGCGAGGGCGGCCGGCACTTGCCTATTCATGACAAGACGCACGTCCAAAATGCCCTGGCGCGCTTCGAGCAGACGGAGTTTGAGAGCGAGGAAGCGAAACGAAAGGCGAAGAAGAAGCTCCTGGCGGCTGCTGAGGCAATGGGCATAGAGGCAACCGACGATTCCAAGAAGTCGGTGAAGGCCGTTTCCTGGGAGGATATCCGACGCGACATAAACACGATGATCGAACAGCAATTAGCCGCAGCGATGCCCTGGGGCGACCAGCCTGGCTACTGCTACGTCGAGGAAATGTATAGCGACCACGCCATCGTCTGCATCTGCAAGAACGGGCAGGAACGGTACTACTCAGTGCCGTTTACGTTGGGTGAGGATGGCCACGTTGCCGGTCTGGGCCAGCCAACCCAAGTTGAAGAAACTTACGTGCCCGTCACGGGCCACAACATGGACACGATGCCAATTGGTATCCACGCCGAAATGGCGAAAACATATACCGCCTCGCTCCTGGAGCGCACGAAAGACCTCCGCGAGCGCAGAGTCAAGGAGGGCCGGGTACTCAGCACGGCCACGCGCAAACGTCTGAATCAATGCCTGGATGCAATGCGCGGGGCTTGTGACGAGATGGCCGGACTTCTGGACAGCACGGAGCCAGCGAAAGCGGGCAACGCGCGGTTGCGGCTCGAAATGCTCAAACTCTACGCAGCCACATTACCAAGTTAGGAGGTTACGTTATGGCTCTCAGAGAGCTACAGGAACGGCTTAAAGCGGTCCTGGCCGACAGCGACAAATTGCTCGCTGTCGAGAAGCCGACCGCCGACGACAATGCCAGGCTCGATATCCTTCTCGAAGAAGGGGCAGGTCTCAAGGGCCAGATCGAGCGGGCACAACGACTAGAAAACTTGAACGATTTCGCGGGCAAGCAGGCTCCAATGCTCAAAATGACCGGGGGTGCTACGCTGGAAGGCATGCGCCGGGCCGGCGAGGCGACGATTGAAAACCTCAAGGGCAGCATCATCGTCAACGATGAGGGCGAGATGCTCATGGACAAGAAGATGTTCGAGGTCATCTCGCAGCCTGAGTATGGTAGCGCCTTCAAGAGCTACCTGCGCAGCGGCAGCCACGGCCTTAAGGCCGACGCGCTGAAGGTGTTGCAGGAGGGCGCGGATACGTCAGGGGGCTACCTTGTGCCGCCAGACATTCTGAACCGCCTGATTGCCAAAGAACCGGCTCCGCAAACCGTGCAAAGTCGGGTGACCCGCCTCACCACCAGCCGCGATCAGCTCCAAATCCCGAAGGTCAGGTACACGACCGACAATCAGTACACCTCCGGCATGCGGGTCACGTGGACGGGTGAGGTACCTGCTAGTGCCACGGATCACCGGGTGACCGATCCGGTATTCGGTCAGGCCGTCATTCCGATCTACACGGCGATGATGAGTCTGCCGCTGACCAACGATATGGTGGAGGATTCGGCGTACCCCATCGTCAATTGGTCAACGTCGAAATTCGAGGAAACCCTATCGCTGCTCTACGAAGACATGATTCTGAATGGCACGGCCAATAACCGTCCTTCCGGCATCCTCGTGAACCCCAACGCGACCGACAATCCGGCGACGGTTGTCTCTGGTGCCGCATCAGCGTTGACCGCCGACGGCCTCATCAGCCTGGCGTTCGCGCTGCCCGAGCAGTACGACCGCAACGCGGCATTCTGCATGAACAAAACGAACTGCGCGCAGGCCATCGCCAAGCTCAAGGACGGCGACGGGCGCTATCTCTGGGGCTCCGGCCTTCAGGATAGCGGCTTGACAGTGCCAATAGTCAACACAGCCTTGACGGGCAGAACGCTGCTCGGCTATCCGGTGGCGTTCAACGCGTTCATGCCCAACATCGCGGCCAGTGCCTACCCCATCGTATTCGGCGACTTCGCCGGGTACTACCTGGTCAACCGCATCGGGTTCTCCATCCAGGTCCTCCGTGAGCTCTACGCCGAGACCAATCAGATTCTCCTGTTGGGACGGGTCCGGTTCGGCGGCAAGGTCATCGAGGATTGGCGGTTAAAAATTCAGCAGGTCAGCGCATAGGCTGGGAAAGGAGAGTAATACCAATGGCAACATTTCACAATCTACTGCGCAACGTAGCCGTCGTCCAAAGGGCCACGCAGGTGACCGGCTCGACTGCGGCAAGCAATTTGCCGGGCATCGATATGCTGGGATACACCGGCATTTCCTGGATCGTTTTGCCCGCCGGCACGCCGACCACGGGCTTCTCGTTCAAAGCGCAGGAGTGCTCAAGCTCCGGCTTCTCGACGGGTTCCGATGTGGCCGACCTGACGGGCACCGACGTGCCGTTCTCGACGGCCATTGTCGACGGCTTCGCCGGCATCGATATTTTCCGCCCGGCCAAGCGCTGGGTGCGGGCTGTGTTGGTGAAAACCAGCACGGCGGACCTTATCGACGGTGCTATCGGCATTGTCTACAACGCGCTGGAGGCCGCAGTGACGCATTCCACGGCGAAAAACTACGGCGTCGAATACTTTGTAACGCCGGCCACTGGCACGGCGTAATCCAAGGGCTTTAGCCTAGAGGTAACGAGGTTGACATCTCGTTACCTCGCAACAAAGGAGGGTCAAGACCATGGCAAAAGATGCAACGTATCAACCCGGGGTATATCGCTCGTCTGGTGGCGATCAGCTAAACATATCCTCGGGCGGCGTGCTGAAATTTGAAAGCGGCGGCACATTCACGCTGACAGGGCAGGCCGTCAACACGACCGGCGCCGGCACTTTCGATTCTGTGAGTTCGACGGGCTCGTCGGGCACAATAGCTGGCGGTCAGGTGGCTGCCAACCTCGGCTTTAAGCCATTTGTTCAGGCGGTAACCTCAAGCGCGGCCACCCTCACCGCCTACGGCGTCAGTCATCTCAAGGCGAGCACCACTCTAACAATGCCGTTAGCTGCTCCCTCTGCTGGCCTTGAGAAATGGATCAGCGTGGTGACCACAGGAGCCACGGTCACGATCACATCCAGCTCGGGGGGCGCTGACCTCACGACCGCCGGCAGTACCCAGATCAGCATCACTACTGGTACCCTGGCGGCGCCCTCCTGGATACATCTCATCGGGCGCAACAGCACCACGTGGGATGTACTGGGGCAGTCCGCCAATGTGACGGTTTCCTAACAGCGCATTGGTGGCCGGGCCGGGCGGGGTTTCTTCTCCTTTTCGCTCGCCTGGTCCGGCCACCCGAAAACCAAAAGGAGAGAAGAGAATCGTATGACCAAACGCAAGGCCAAAGTGGCGGCACTGGCAATCCAGGAGCCTGAGCCTGAGCCTATGCCCGTAGCAGAGCCGCAGCAAAGGGTTGGTATGACCAAAGAGGAACTTGACGCGCGCTTTGCGACTGTTCAGACTCAGGAGGCGCCGCCAGAGCGTAGAACCAAGGTGGCGATACTGGGCTTTACCGAGACCTGGCGACTGGCGCCGTTTCAAGACCCTGACTTCGAGATATGGGGCCTGAACGAGCTGTATATGTTCATTCCCCGATGGGACCGATGGTTCGAGATTCACGACCGGGCTATCTACCAGAACGACCGCAATCGGACCCACGAGCATATTCTGCGGTTGCAACAGATGACCTGCCCGATCTATATGCAGCAGCATTGGGACGACATCCCGGCCAGCGTGCCGTATCCGCTACAAGCTATGTCGCAGATGTTCCCGAATCCGTGTCCGGAGGCGCTGCCATACTACAACAACTCGATCAGCTATATGCTGGCGCTGGCCATCGCCGAGGGATTTAAGGAGATTCATATCTACGGCGTGGATATGAGCCACGATACGGAATATATGAATCAGCGTCCGTCCTGCGAATATTTCATCGGCATCGCCCAGGGTATGGGCATCAAGCTCTATATCCCCAGCGAGGCCGATCTGCTCAAGACGCCGTTCCTGTATGGCTTCCAGCAGCAGGCGGCTAGCGCCTTTGACCGCGAATTGACCGAAAAAGAGAACGACATGCAGAACAAATTTAACCAGGCGACCGCGCAGTTGCAGCAGATGGTGGAGCAGCGAGCGGCGTTCATGGGCGCGTTGCAGCACGTTCAGCACATGCGAAAAAATTGGCGGTCCTATCACACGGGAATGAGCACATCGAAATAGAGACAATCTGCGTGAGCACAGAGGGAGGTGCAGCAGAATGGCAAATTCAACGCAATTCGTAGGCAGCCAGGGCGTCTGGCAGCAATGGCAAGAGCTAACCACAGGGCTACATGGCCGTCTCCTGGCTGCCGACATATTCGGACTCACTACGGGGCTAACCCTCACTCAAATCACAATTACCTCGGGTGGCAATCTCCACGTAGAGCTACAGCCCTCGACTGAGATTATGGGTTTGATCAAAATAGACCAGACGACGCCGGGCGTTTCCAACATGGTCACTATTGGCTCAACTGGAGGCGTTGCGTATGGGCTGGCCAATGCTGACGACAACACCAAGAGCCTGGCTGTGGGCGTAACCCTCCGTAGCGGCAAGCAGTGGGCAGCGGGTTCAAACGTCGGCGATAATGAAGCCCCGGGAGATTACCATGCCATGGTGGGGCTGATGGGGTTTGACGCTGGGAGTACTGGCTATAACCGGTGGCGCAACAACCACGTCGCGACTCTGCTCGCCTCTACCGCCCGCACCGCTGACACAGCCAGTGCTGACCAGACGCTCTATAACGCTCGTGGCGTGCGCGTCCATGTCCAGGTCTCGGCCTCCACAGGCGCCACAATCACGGCCAACATCCAAGTTAAGGATAGCGTTTCGGGGGCCTATGTCAATGTCCTGACCAGCACGGCCATCACGACGACTGGCGATTTTAGCCTGCGGGTTTATCCAGGGATCGGCGCAGTGGCCAACCAGGCCGTCAGCGACATTCTGGCGCGGACCTGGCGAATCAACGTCACCCACGCCAGCACGAACAGCGTGACGTACAGCGCTGGGGCGGATATGTTGCTTTGAGGATAAGACGATAGATTTCAAGGAGGTCTAACAATGGCAGCAGCTACTGTGCAGGCAATGTATTACGGCGGTTCGACCGGTGAGCCGAGCACGGGTGCCAACGCTGAGACGGGCATCAAATACAATCGCGAGGACACACAATTAGGGACGACCGCGATCCCCATTCCGACGAGCGCAGGCACGAATTATAGCTGGTTCAAGGAATTGGCTTTGAGCGTCACCAGCACTGGCACGACCACGCTGAGCAACCGCACCATCGCGCGGTCGAGCGCGCCACCTGCTGGCCTCATCATGTATTTCGCCAGCTCATCGGGTTATGTGCAACCCAGCAGCGCCAACAGGCCATCTGATACCAGCACCGGCGACGATGCAGCGCCAGCCGCTTGGACAGCCTTGACCACCAGTTATCAGGCATATTCAACTGAGAGTGTTGGCAGTTCGTCAGGGCGCAACGGGGGGTTTGCAAAAACGCTGTTGGGGGTCTCCTCTACCGGCACGTACACTGGTGGCCCTGGCAGCGCCATCACGTTACCAAACCTCCTGATCCAGTATGACGAGGCCTAGAATGCTATGGCGACGAGAACGCGAGGCTTACACCTGGCGGGTTATCCTGGACGACGGCACTTCTGTAGTCGAGAGCGAGGCCGGGAGCTTCGGCAACGTGCCAGCCGAGAGGTGCCGGCGACTGGACCTGTTGCCGATGCGTCGAGGATTGCGCTTGAGCGTTCAGATACCGAAGGGCGCAAAAGCGGTGTTCTTTCGGCGTCGCAGCCTGATTGTTCGGGTTGATGGCCGGCCATCGGGCCCAGGGGAGACCATCACCTGTATTGGATGGGAAAATGGAACAAATTGTTATCTGCTCGTCAGCAATGATGGCGTGCTGGCCACAGATACGGTTTAGGCCCCGATACTTACAGTGCTTCGCAGAGAATCGGGGCTGGCCCCGATACTTACA
>ERZ1292644.89-Hain-H14-01um-R2-89-length-59627-cov-10_pt1 | contig 57163 bp, 99 predicted proteins | sample MGYA00564402_ERZ1292644 | MGnify/ENA primary metagenome ERZ1292644 (study PRJEB36523, sample SAMEA6512644) | groundwater metagenome | collected 2019-01-09 | study: AquaDiva: Metagenomics assemblies of 32 groundwater samples
GGCCGGGGTTCGACTACCTCGCCCGCATGGGGTTCGACACGCTCGAGTTCAACCGGGCACGGGTGATCGTGGACTCCCACATCGACTCGGGACGGCTCTACGGCATCAATCTCAAGTACGTGAAGCTCGTCGTCCACGCCGCCAGGAACTTCGTCCTCCGTGGCTGGATGCCGACGTCGAACAAGGACGAGCGGATCAACCAACTATTGTGGAGCGGGAACTTGGTAGTCGGTGGTCCTCGTTTTTGCCTGCAAATGCGTGGACTTACGGCCTAGTTAGCGGGGGCTTGAACGAGCAATGTGGATGTGGCAACATAGACGGCATGAAACCACTAACGGAATGCCCATGCGGTCGTGCCGTCACGCATCCCAAGATCGGCCTCTGTCGGCGCTGCTACTTCAGGCAATGGAGGCGATCCCCGAGAGGGAAAGCGATGGTTGCAGTGAACCGTCTTAAGCACGCGACGCGGCTCAACGCGGAGCTGAAGGAGAAGCGCGCGGCGAGTCCCGGCTCGCATAGCGCTGCGGTGACTGCCTCCCATCGTCGCCTTCGTGCCCAAGTCATTGATGGACTCGGCAGCATCTGTGCCTGCTGCGGGGAGTCCGAGCCCATTTTCCTTCAGCTCGACCACATTCATGGCGGAGGCAACCTGCACTACAGAAAGTTCGCGGGCAGTTGGTCGGCGGTCTATCGGGCCGTCAGAGACACCGGATTCCCGCGCGACCAGTACCGGCTTCTCTGTTCCAACTGCAACTCCGCCATCGGTCGGTACGGCAGGTGTCCCCACGCCGACCAGCCGGTGCCGCTGGGAGCCTGCGGATGACCCCCGGCGGCCGTCTGAGGGTGGTCGTGAAGCCGGACTCGCAGACCTTCCCCTGCCAGATGATGGCGTGTCATGTGCTGCGGTCGGCCGAGGAAGCGCGGAAGGAGTGGATCCGGGTGGAGAAGCCGGGGCACACCTGCGAGTTCGCGGTGGCGAGGCTTCGGCGCTTCGTCGACACCGAGATGACGGGGCAGAAGTCTCTGGTGCGCGCGGGCACGATGGCGAGTCACCGGGCGTTCGGCAACGCGTTCGAGGAGCGTCTCCAGACCTGGCCGGGCGTGGATCTGTCGCGCTCGTTTGCCACGGAGGGCTAAGGCATGGCCAACACCAACGATCTGTTCCTCGGGCTGGGGCATCTGATCCCGATCGGGTCTTCGGACCTCAAGTCGGACGATAAGGTCCCGACCTACGCCCGCGGCCAGCTCTCGTTCATCCGCGACGCCTTCGGCGCCCGCGTCTTCCGCTACATGCGGAACCGGACCGCCTCGGCGACCGCCGTGGGCGAGCTGATGGCACGGACGGCGAACACGACGATCACGAACATCACGAGCGGCACCACCACGAGCATCACCAAGACGGCGGCCGGGTGGACGGTCGACGCCTTCAAGGAAGACATCCTGTTCTTCGACGACGTGGACGCCTCGGCCGGCGCGGCGCCGGAAGGGGAACTCGGCGTCATCGTCAGCAATACCGCGACCGTCATCCAGATCGACGGCAAGCGCCCCTTTTCCGCCGCCGCCGCGGTCAACGACGACTTCATCGTCTACTCGCTGTTCCAGTGGAAGGACGCGGCCGACGGCGACCTCGGGCGAGACGTGTTCGGCATCTGCATGGCGATCGTGAGCACGCTCTACTACGGCTGGCTCCAGTGCTACGGGTACTGCCCGGATGCCGTCCATACGACGGCCGCCGTCACGGCGGGCGATCCGGTGGTGGCGGGGGCGGCGGCGATCGCCGCGTTCGGCACGGACGGCCAGGAGCTCTGGATCGGCTGGAGCCCGCTCGGCATCAAGGCGGACCAGGTGGTCCTGACGGCCCTCGTCTTCATCGACGTGTTCAGTCCGGAAGGACCGGGCACCGCCCCGTAAGGGCGAACAGCAGGCTGACGTTCCTCCCCGCCTCGAGGGCGACCTCGGGGCGGGGTGTAGTCGGACGACGAAGGGAGGACAGAGACGATGGCCGCTCTCACACCGACGAGCGTCGAGCGCACGGTGCTGGGGAACAAGCGGGTGGCGTTCGCGCTGTTCGGGGCGATCGCCGATGCGGATACGTGGGTCAGCGGCTTCGGCACCATCGTCGGGGCGTGGCCGTCCATCACGGACGCCGCTGCGGCGGCCGATGCCCTCACGGTCACGGCGGTCACGTCCGGGACGGTCACCTTCGGGGTCGCGGGCACGATCTCCGGGGCGTACCTGCTGGTGATCGGCAACTAGCGGTCATGGCGATCAGCGTGACGATTCCCGTGGACGGGCACAGCATCGAGGGCAACAAGCGGTCGATTCGCGGGACGCTGAGCCTCGACACGTCCTACCCGTCGGGGGGCTACCCGATCACGGCCCACAACTTCGGGTTGTCGGTGATCGAGTCGCTCTACGCCGTGCCGCGGCTCGGCTATCTGTTCGAGTGGGACGCGACGAACGCGACCCTGCGGGTGTTCCGGCCGAACGAGCTGTCGGTCACGGGCGGGCAAGCCCCAGGCGACGTGCTCCAGACCGACGCGAGCGACATCCTCGGCAAGACGCCAGCCGGGAACGTGAGCGTCAGGACGACGGGGCCGGTGGAAGTGAAGACCGGGGCGGATCTCTCGGCCGTGACGAGCGTCCGGTGGACGGCGAAGGGGGTCTAGGGATGCGACGGGGAGTCCTGATCGGAAGCCTCGGACTGGCCTTGGTCGTGGGACTCGCCCTCGGCTTGGCCCTGAACGCCGGGGCGACGCTTCGGTGCTGGGGGTCGATCTGCCAGGACGCGAACAGCACCGTGTACCTCTCCCGGCCGGTCACGGCTCAGGAGACGATTTCGCTGTCGACGGTCGCCGGGGCGTTCACGATCCCGGGCGATGTCGTGCTGGCCTGCACGCGCACGGCGGGCTTGGCGCCGGGGTTTGCGGCCGGCACGTTGCGGCTCCGCCCCGGGACGCTGCCGAACACCATGCAGCTCATGCTGATCGTCGGGACCTCGGGGGCCGAGGTGCCGATCGGACCGCCGATCGCGGGCGGATCATGCTGACAACCCAAGGAGGACTCCACCCATGAAGCGGATTATCGCCGGTCTTCTCGCTGTGCTGATGCTCGCCGCCCTGCCCGTCGTGGCGTCGGCGCAGCAGCAGGGCTCGCCCGTCTACCTCGTGCCCAACATCTCGCTCGCCACGGGGGCGTATGTCACGGGGACGGCCTCGGACTCGGGCACGATCAACAAGCAGCTCACGGTCACGATCACGCCCACCCCGGGCAACACGGTCTACGTCGTCGGCTGGGACGCGACCGCATGCCAGAACGCCACGTCCACAGTCCAGACCAACGTGACCTTCACGACCACTGGCTTCGCGAATCTGCCGAAGATCGGGCACTTCTCGCTCGCGGCCACGGCCAACATCTGCGCGAACGACATTCGCATGAACCTCGGCGCGTGGCCGCTCCGGGCGTTGACCAATACCGTCGTGACGTTCGTCTCGCCAGCGGCGGCGACGAATGTCGCGTTCAGTCTCAACGTGTACGCCCTCATCGCGCCGTAGCGGGATGCGGCACGGGATCGTCGTCGGGACGGCAGGGTTCCTCCTGGGCCTCGTCGTGGGGGGTGGGGTGACGGCGGCACTCCGCCCGGTTCCCGCCCCAGCCGCGCCGTCGGCTGCGGGGTGGACGCTCTGGCGGCAGACCATGGCCAACCGCCAGCTCGGGCACGTGAAGGTCCAGGACTTCGCGGACCAGCCGACGTGCTTGACTGCGCTCAAGCCCAAGGTGGCCGAGGGGCAGAGCGCGTGGCCGATGATCTACCTGAGCATCGACGGACAGACACCGGGCTGGCTCGGGTGCTTCCCGACCGTGGGGTACGAGCCGGACCGCTACAAGTAAGCGTGGGCTGAAAGGAGCCGGATGCTCCGCTCGCTGTCGGCCATGCGAACGGCGGTGCTGCTGGCCGTCGGCAACCACGCGCAGATCCTCTCGACCGAGGCCGACGCGCTCATCCAGCAGTCCCACCGGGAGATCGCGGAAGACTTCGAGTGGTCGGACCGGCGCCGGGACGCGCTCATCTCTCTCGTCACGCCCTACACGACCGGCACCGTGACCGTGACGGCGGCCTCGGCCGTGGTGACGGGGGCGAGCACGGTCTGGACCTCCGCGATGACCGGCCGGGCCATCACGATCAGCGGCGACCAAGTGGTGCTGTACGTCGGGACCGTGGATTCGGGCACGCAACTCAACCTCGTGGATGCCCAGGGGGCGGCGGTTCTGTGGGCGGCGACGGGCGGGGCGGCCAAGACCTACTCGATCTTTAAGCACCAGTACGCGCTCCCGACCGATCTCGCCAAGGTGCGCTGGCCGACCAAGGAGTTTCCGCTCGACGAGGTGACGACGGAGTATCTCAACGCGAAGGATCCTGGACGGTCGACTCGTGGGCGACCGACGAAATTCGCGCTCTCGAACGTGACGATCACCGGGGCCACGCCCGCCGTGACGCGCTACATCGAATTCTGGCCGATCCCGTCGGCGGCGGAGCTGCTCCAGGTGCCCTATCTGGTCGAGCCGCCAGCCCTGACCGGCACGAACGACCTCCCCGTGTGCCCGGCCCATCTGATCGAGTTGCAGGCGCAGTTCAAGGCGTGCCTGTTCCTCTACTCGAAGACCGGGGACGCGAAGTGGTCGACGCTCGCGCTCCTCTACACGGGCGAGTTCGACAAGAAGCTGGAGCGGGCCAAGGTGGACGACGAGAGCAAGTACGGATTGCCGATGCAGCTCGGGGTGCCAGCGGGGATCGTGGGGTTTGACCGACTGGCGTTGCGCGACTGGGAATTAGGATAGGAGGGACCTACGGCTTTCCCGAGGAACGTAGATCCGGCTGATCCCGCAGCGACCGACAGTCCTGGCGGCGGCGACGACGATCTCCGGCAAATCCGTCAGGACCTCGTGGACCTGTTCGGGCTGCCGTCGGCCACGAACATCACGGCGGCCATCATGTCGTTGGGCACGCTCACCGACGGCAAGATCGCCACCGCGCCGGTCCTGAAAGCCTCCACGCCCTTCTACCGCATCATCGGCACGGAGTCCTCGTTCCAGGACCTCCGCGTCATCGAGAACGCGGGGGCACTGAACCTCGACAAGAACACCGGGACGGAAGCGGTGCCCGTGTGGACGCGGCGGGCCATGCTCGGCGCGGGCACCTACGCGTGCCGCCGCAACCGGAGCACGAACAACGCAGCGACGCCCACCACGCAGTTCGATCTCCAAGCCGACTGGGTGACGCTCCGCAGCACGGATCATGGCCTCGCCGTCGTCAACGCCCAGACCGCCGTCACGAACAACATCCTGACGGCGGGCGTGACCGCGAACGGGCGCGACCAAGCGGGGGCGTTCTCCGCCAACTCGTGGGTCTACTTCTACTGGATCTACGACGGGACGACACTCGCCTCGGTGTCGAGCGTCGCCGCGCCGGATGTGGGACCGACGCTCCCGACGGGTTACACGCACTGGGCGTACTGCGGCGCGGTGCGCGCGGCGGCGGCGGCGAGTCTTCGCACCACGTACTTCCGCGGCTCGTGGGCCTACCTCACGCAGCGCGTGTCGCTCCTGTCGGCGGGGGTGGCGGCGGTGGAGACGTCGATTGGCCTAGCGTCGGTCGTCCCGCCCGAGGCCGAGGCGTTCCTGCTGGAGTTCCAGATGAGCGGCAACCAGAACGCGACGCTCCGAGTCATCAGCGGGTCGGACTACACGATCCTGCCCGCGGGCACCTTCGGAGGGCATCTGACCCTCTGGAACAACGCGCAGACGATGTACTATCTGTTCGCCGCCGCCCCCACGGGGAGTCTCTCGCTTCTGAGCCTCGGATACCAAGTCAGCAATGGCGGAGAGTGAGTCGTGCCCCGGGGCTACGACCAGTATGATCTGCCCCCGCCGCTCCTCGGCGTCAAGCAGGACGACCTGGAGCTGCGCATCCCGCTCGACTACACCCGCGAGTCGTTCAACATGGTCAGCCGCCGCGGGAAGCTGGAGGTGCGGCCAGGGATCGTGAAGGTGCGGGCGACCGCGCCCAGCACGAGCAAAGTCATCGGCGGGATCACCTTCAAGACGATGGCCGGGGTCGCCAAGACCGTCGCGGCGACGCGGACGACGTGGTGGTCCCTCGGGGCCTCATCCTGGGCCGACCTCACGGATGGCGTGGCGCTGACGGCGGGCATCAACGACCAGGCGCGGTTCCAGGTCTTTCCCAGTGCCGGCGTGAATCTCCTGATCGGCGTCAACAACGTGGACACGCCGAAAAGTTGGGACGGCGCGGCGGCGACGTTCCTCGCGCTCGCGGGGAGCCCGCCCTCGACCGCCCGGGACGTGACGGCGGTCGCCAACTACGTCATCCTGGGCAACGTCATCGAGGGCGGTGTTCGATACACCTCGCGGCTCCGCATCTCGGCCTTCAACAATCCGATCTCGTGGTCCGCGACTTCGGCCGACGTGAACGGGACCGAGGACGACATCGTCGGCATCCGGCGGATCGGCCGGGCGGCGTTCGCGATCTACAAGGACTACTCCGTCTGGACCGGGGTGCTCCAAGCCGGGACGTTTCCCTTCGCCTTCGATCTCATCACCGAAGTCTCGGGGCCATGCTCGCCGTCGAGCATCGTGACCTACGACGGCGGCAAGCACTGTTACCTCGGCAACGATGCCCGGCTCTACGTGTTCGACGGACTCGCGGTCACGCCAGTGTCCGGGCAGGTGGATCAGAGCCTCGTGGACGATCTCAAGGGACTGGCGCGCGTGCGGTCCTGGGGGATGTACCGCCGCGCCGACCGGATGGTCTGGTTCTTGTTCCCCTTCGCGTCGGACGATCCCGACCGGGGCGTGTCCTACCACATCGACAGCGGGGCGGTGCAGTTCCACAACTTCGGCAAGAAGCTGACGGCGGGGTGGCGCGGGGACGACATCGCCGCCCTCGGCTGGAACGATCTGGCGACGTTCACCTGGGCCAACATCGCCGCGACCTACCCCACCTGGGAGTCCTTCGGCGGGAAGCTTCTGCCGATCGAGTACCTCGGGGAACTCGACGGGCAGGTGTACTTCTTCAAGGACAACGCGGACGACGACGGGACGCCGATCACCGTGTCCTGGGCGACGCCGCTCCAGGCGTGGGCAGGCGAGGAGAAGATGCACAGCTTCGACGCCATCGAGTCCTCGTTCGAGCAAGTGACGGGCGGTCCCGCGATCCTCGTCCAGATCGGCACCTCGGCGGCGCTGGCCGAACCCAAGGATCCGACGTACATTACAGTCGGTACGCACGACACCACCCTCGCCACCCGGCAGTTGATGAAGGCGAGCGCGACGAACCGGGACAGCTTGGTCGCTCGCCTCCAGAACGTGCGGTTCAGCGGAAGCGTCCAGAACAAGCGCCTGAATTACCGAGGGTCCGAACTGTTCCTCTACGACGAGGAGGTCGGCGACTAGATGGCGGGGACGGGGGTCCAGACGGGCATCCGGCGGCGGCGCCCCATGCCGGTGCCCATTCCGACCGACCTCGGGACGAGCAGCGATCCGAAGAAAATCCAGCAGCAGCTCGTCGACCTCAAGACCTACCTGACGATGCTCCACTCCGTGACCGCGCGGATCGACGACGAGCTCTCCAAGCGGATGAACGAGATGCTGTTCAGCGGGGTGGCCGCGGACCGACCGGCGGCGGCGACGCAGGACCGGCTCTACGTCGCCACGGGCGCGCCCGCCACCCTGTCCTTCGACACCGGGACCGCGTGGCTCCTGATCGGCCGCCCGCCGCACGGCCAGGGGTACTTCCGGCGGTCCACGGCCACCGCCTGCCTGTTCGAGCCCTACGACGGGAACGTGGTGCTCATCAACGGGGCCTTCCAGGAGGTGCCCGACGCCGGGGTGTCCTTCGGCACGGGCGGGCTCGCGGCCAGCACGGTCTACAACGCCTACGTGTACATGAGCGGCAGCACGATGACCGGGGAGTTCTCGGCCACCGCGCACGCGCTCCAAGCCGCCACGGGCATCAGGATCAAGAGCGGGGATGCGACCCGCACGCTCGTCGGGAAGGTGCGGACGAACGGGTCCACGCAGTTCGTGGATTCGGTGACGCAGCGGTTCGCGATCTCATGGTTCAACCGGCAACCGAAGTCGCTCGGCCTGTTCCTGCCTGCTGACCGGACCACGGCCAGCGCGTCGTTCGTGGAATTGAGTTCGGCCGACCGGCTTGAGGCCGTCGTCTGGGGGGACGCTGCGATCCCGGCATGGGCCAGCGGATCGGTGGAGCACACGGTCGCCACCACGTCCATCTTCACGGCGATCGGTCTCGACGGGACGGGCACGATCAGCTATGGACGGCACGGCGTCCAGCCGCCTGCGCTGGGGGCCAAGATGCCGATGGCCTGCGTTGGGGTGTTCTCCCCCGCCGAGGGTTATCGCTTCGTGACCCTGCTCGGCGCGACGGGCGCGGCGACGGCGACGTGGACGGGGACGGATATCGGGAGTGCCTGCGGGCTCACCGCGCTGGTGTGGGGATGAGCGCGTGACGAATCTCCGGCTGATCCGCATGCACCCCAAGCACGACGAGTGCTGGACACTGATGCCCCACCTCGAGCGGCGGCTGACCGAGTGGGCCATCCGGTTTGGCCAGGGCCACGTGGAGGGCTTCACGGGCAAGGTCAAGGCGGCGTTCGTGCTCGGGCTGGACACGGTGGCGACGTGGGTCATGGTGAACGCCGAGGGCCAGATCGTCGGGCATCTGGTGGCGATCGAGGACGACTACAGCGGGCGGAAAGTCGGCTTCGTGGTCCAGCTCGCGGCCGATGTGCGGGTGCCGGAGACCATTCAGGCGGATGCCCAGTTCGAGCTGGACGCGTGGGCGCGCGGCAAGGGATTCAAAGAGATTCTGATGCTGACCAGACGTGCGAATATGAGGGCATGGCGACGCTGGGGGTTCACGCTCTACCGCTTCCTCCTGCGAAAGGACCTGTCGGCTGATGGGTGATCTCTGGAACGATGCCTCGGACACCGAGAAAGCGCTGATGGCGGCGGCGGCGGCAGCGGCCGTGGTCGGCGGCGGATGGGCGCTCGCGCCAGCGGCGGGGGGTGCGGCGGGCGCCGCGGCCCCGGCAGCCGCAGGCGCGACGGCGGCAGGGACGACGACCGCAGCGGCGGCTCCGGCCCTAGGAGCGGTCGCTGCTCCAGCACTCACCGGAGCGTCTCAGGCGGCCCTCGCAGGTGGAGCCCTCGCCCCAGAACTCCTAGCGGCAAGTCCGGCCCTTGCGACGGCCGCGCCGGTCGCTGCGGCCCCGACCACGGCGAGCGCCCTCCCGAGCCTTCTGCCAGCCACCGAGGCCAGCACGCCGCTCTCCTTCGCGCCCCAGACCGGGGCCGGACCCTCGGCGATGGATCTTCTCGCGTCGCCCGCCGAAGGGGGCACCGCCCTGACGCAGCCCGGCGCGACCGCGCCCACGACTTCCTGGTATCAGTCCCTCAAGGACCTCTACAACCAGTCGCCCGTGAAGCTCGGCAAGTCGTCCACGATGCCGATGGGCACGCCCTCGTCGACAGCGAAAGTCGCGGCCCCATCGGCTCCGAGCATCGGGTTCGGCACGCCGAAGGCGGCGTCGCTGACGGGGTTGCCGTCGCTGGTCTCGCCATCGCTCAAGTTCAGCCGCGGCTCCCAGGGGCGCGGGGACACGTTCTCGGTGCTGACGCGGCTCGCTGGGCTCCGGTAGATGGGCGGCGACGGGGCGGGCGGCGGGGCGGGCGACAGCGGGACGGTCGGTGTCGGAGCTGGCATCGGTGGCGACACGGACACATCCTCAACGGCGGGGAACGTCACCGGGGTCGGGGAGACGGGCGGCACCAGCAGCCCCGGTGATCTCTCGCCCGAGGAGCAGGCCCTCGTGGATGCCCTGTTGACGCCACCGCCGACGACAGTGGCGGCCCCGGCGACAACGCCGGTCAGTGCCTACGCGGGCATCATCGCGCCGCCGGGCACGGGCGGACAGTTGCCGCTGTTCGCGGCTCCCTCGCGCGTGAGCGGCGGACTGCTCGGGCGTCGGCCTGGCTTTCCCATGATGGGCGGGAGGGGCGTGGCGGGCGGGAACGCGCTCTCGACCTTGGCCTCGGCGGCGGGCGGAGGGGTCCGGTAATGGGCGGCAGCGACACCAGTTCCACGACCAGCAGCGAACTCAGCCCCGAGATGCAGGCGTTGTTCGGGGTGGTCACGCCCCAGGTCCAGTCGACCTTGGAGGCCCAGCCGCTCTCCACGCTCCTCGAGCCCGCCCCGCAGCAAGTCGCCCCGTACTCGCCCTTGCAGAACCTCGCGACCGCTCAGGCGGGCAAGTTGGCGACGATGCCGCTCGTGCCGACCACCGTGAGTCAGGAGCAGGCGCTCCTGACCTCGCCCGAGAGCGCGGCGACGCAGTACCTTCTCGACACCGTTAAGAGTCCGGTCGGATCCTCCACGGCGACCGACCAAGCGTACCAAGCCCTCGAAACGCTCATCACGCCGACGATCGAGAACGAGGCCGCGCTGGCGGGACTCGGCAACAGCACCGCCCTCACCGACGCGCTGGCCCTGGCGATGGCGGAAGCCACCGTCCCGCTCCTGACCTCCGACATCGAGGCCAAGACAGCGGCCGTCCAGCCGCTCATGGATGTCGGGGCGACGATCGAGGGGCGGCCGACGACGGAGTACAACGCCCTGTTCACGCAGGCGGCCAACACCTTCGACGTGGGCGAGCAGCAGCGGCTCCTCCAGCAAGCGGTCTACGACGCGCTCTACGCCGATTACCTCCGCCGGGCGGGGTTGACCGAAGGACTCGTCACGACCACGCTCGGGGGCCTCATCCCGTCCCAGATCGCGTCGACCACGGCGACGGAGGGCGGCAAGACCGGGGTCCCGCTGAGTCTCGGATTCAACGTCGGGTCGGCGGCCTAGCATGGGCGACCTCTTCAAGGCGATCCGGCCCGCCGTCGGCGTCAACTGGAACGTCGGCCTGTCGGAGGCGGAGAAGCGCAAGCGCGAGCTTGAGCAGGCCCAGCAGGCGGCGACGCTCCTCTTGCCCTCGCTCCTTGGCCGCGTGGATCGAACCGAGACGGTGAGCGGGCTTCCGCGATCGCTGCGGCTTGAGGAGCAGACGCCCGAACTCGGGATGGCGACGGGCGAGCCGCCGCCGACGCGGACCACGGGCGAGCCACGCACGCTCTCGTTCCAGCAAGAACCCGGACCGAGCGACATTCAATCGCGGCTCGCAGCGGCGCCGACGAAAAGCGACGCGGAGCGGGCCGCGCTCATCAAGCTCGTGGCCCCCTTGTTGGCCGGGAAAGAGCCCGCCAAGCCGAAGGAGATCGAACGGGAGCACCAAGTCGCGGCGTTGGCACCGGGCGCGCTGCAAGGTCGGCCCGACATCACGCCTGAGCAGGCGGTGACAGCGGCTCGTGGAGCGGCGGAAGGCAACCGTGGGATCCCCGCATCCCTTCTGCCGCCAGCTCCCGCGAAGCCGCCGACGGCCGCAGAGGCCGCCACACGGCGGAAGTCCGACGCCGACCAGACGATGCAGCAACGCATGGAGGCCGGCGAGTACGAACATAGCGAGGCGGGCTATGCGAAAGCGGTCCGCGATGCGACCGCCATCGGGGCGCATGGCTTTATCCAGGATCTCCAGCGAAGCCGGGGCACGCTCAAGGAAGAGCGGCAGCGCGTAGCCACCGAGAAGTTGACGGGCTCGGCCGAAGGGATGCGGAGGCAGCTGGAGGAACACGCCAAGCGTCAAGGATTCTCGGCCAGCGACCGGGTGAATGTGGAGGAGGCGATCGGTCGGCTGGAGGAGAATCCGACATCCGAGAATCATCGGGAGGCGGTGCGGCTCCTGCGGGATCTCCCGAAGACGTTGCACGCTCGGGCGGCGACGGAGCAACACATCACGCTTGCGGAGCAGAACCTCACGCGGCTGCAAGAACAGGCGGTCGCGGCCGAGCGCCGAGGCAACCGCAGCGCCCAGATTGGGGCAGTCGAGAAGCTCATCACCGAAGGGCGAATGGACATTACGGCCGCCGAAAACAGCCTGTCGCTCGAAGCGAACCCAGAGGTGAGGGGGCAGCTGGAGTCGCGCCTGGGTCGCCTGAAGCGGATTCGGCAGAATTACATCGAGTGGCTTGATCGCGTGCAGCGGTCCGGGGGGCAGGTGCCCGAACCGGCCGGAACCCCAGCGGGGAAGCCGAGCGGCGGGCTGTCGCCACAAGCGGTGGAGATCCTGAAGCAGATTCAGCAGCTCAAGTAGACCGATGGCGAGTCGAGACCAGATCCGCAGTCTCGGGCTCCAACTGGACGGACTTCTCCAAGACGAGCCGGAGATCGAATCTCACCTCTCGCCGAAGGCCCGTCTTGTGCGCGATCTTGGGCGAGGTGCGGTCAGCTTCGATGTGCTCACCGACCAGCAGATCGACCTCGTGGGACTGGACCGGACGGCGATGCAGCAGGCCGGACGAGTGCTCGGCCCGCCAGCGAAGGCGGTCGGCGAGGCGCTCTACGGTGGCCTCGTGCGTCCGCCTCAGCGGGCCATTGAGCGCGGAGGCGAGGCTGTCGGCCGCATCCTCCCTGAACTCGCGGGGCTGTCCAAGCGGTTCACGGAGCAGCTCGGTTTCCCTGAGAAGCCCCCGTGGGAGGAGTTCTACGGTCCGAAGGTGGCAAAACTCGGGGTGTCTGCGCTTGAAACGCTTCTCGGCGCATTCGGCACGCTGTTCTCGCCCCTCGGGGCGGCGGGCCGGGGACTCGCCGAGGCTCCGTTCGAGGGCGTCGAGGTCATGGAGCGGCGACCGACCGTCGGCGGGCGGCAGTTGCCAAGCCCCAAGGAGGTCATCGGGGGAGTCGGCGAGTCGGCGGGGTTCTTCGGGGCTCCCGAGGCGGTCCTGCCCCGCGCACGGGCGATTCGTAATGCCCCACCAGTCCGTGGTCCTGAGCCGCCGCCCGCGATCGGGTCGATGCGGCTCGAGGAGGACATACGGAAGGCCGCAACCGGGGAGTTGACGCAGCAGCCGTTCGTCCCACTTCCTCCCACCAAGGCTCAACGAGCCCTTCCCCAGGCACCACGGGAGGCCGAGGTGCGACCCTACCAGGAACCGCCGCCCGTGCTTCCTGGCCGACCCGCCCTGTTTCCCGGCGAGGACTTGGTGGTCCGCCCGACGGTCGAACCGCCACCGCGCCCGCTGCGAACCCAGCGGCAGGTGGCCGAGACGCGGGCCGGGATCGAGCCGATGCCGACGGAGGTGGCGGGGCCGCTGGTGGACCCCTACGGCCGACCGATCATGGTCCCCTTCCGGCCTCGTGGGGCTCGGCCTGAACCCGCACCGACTCCCGAGCCGCCGAGAGTCCCTGAGGGGGCCACTCCTGCCAAGGCGATCAAGCCAGCACCCGCGCCCTCGCCGCAGTTCGAGTTGCCTCCGGCTGCGCCTGGGGTTCCTGGGCCGATCCCGGCTACGTGGCTGGGCTGGCAGCCGCGGAGCAAGGGCGCCCCGCTCGCCCTGTGGAATCTGACCAAGGATGTCCCCGGCCACGCCAAGGGCAGCACGGTCACGGCGGAGACGCTGCGGTCGCTCGGGTTCGAGCCGCCGAAGCCGTCGGAGCCTCCGCCCTCACCGCCGAAGGTCACGCCAGCGCCGATCGTCCCGCCGCCGCCGGCCAAGACGGTCACTCCCCCCGCCGCCGAGTCGCCGCCGATGGTTCCTGCGGGCATCGAAGTGCCGCCCGCCCGCGAGATCACCGTCCGTCCGCCTCGCCCCCGACGTCCTCGTCCAAACGAGCCCGTGATCTCCGAGGTCGAGACCGTGAACCTCAGCGACCCCGACGAGGTGGCCCGGCTCATCCGAATGCGCGGCGGCCTCAAGGTGCCGCCTGAGTTCCGGCGGGGCGAGCTCGAAGGAGCCCCGCCGTGGTTCTTCAACAAGAAGGGCGTGGCGCTGAACGAGCTGGCTCAGGAAATCGCCGACGCCCAACGCCGACGGCCGCAGGACGTGGAGCAACAGCTTCTCACGACCGTCGCCCGGTACAGCGGTAAGCGCCGCGAGCTGGGGGCCTTGTCGCGCGCGGAGGATCCGGCCTTCGGCCCCAAGCCGGACTGGGTGGCTGCGTCGGACGCTGAGTGGGTGCGGGCGGGCATCGCCGAGCGACGCAGCATGCTCAAGTTCTTCGGGGCCGTGGACGAGGCGCAGCAGGCCGAAGCGGCTGAGGTGGCGACCCGAGCAGCCGAGCCTCCGCCGGCCGCAGCCAAGACTCGGTTCGAGCCGACCGAGGCGGGCCAGCAGGGGCTCATCCTAGGGGCGAGTCAGCGCGCTATCCCGACCACGCGGCTGCGCCCGGAGCGTCCGCAGGCGGACATCACCGAGAGTCCGCTGTTCGGTCAGGAGCGGGCGGCGCGGGAGGAGGCGGCGGCAAAGTCGCAGGGCGGGTTGTTCGAGCCACCGCCGCCGAAGGCGGTGATGCAAGGGCCGATGCGGACTCTCCAGACGCCCTCGGGCGATGCGATTGCACGGCTCAAGCTTCTTCGGGATGAAGGTCGTGGCGCGGGTACCTACGAGGTCGTGGAGTGGCTCGGCGGTGAGGAACCGATGCCTCGCGCGTTCGGTGACCAGACGTATCGCCAGTGGTTCGAGGGCCGGACAGATCCTCGTCTCATTTCTTCGGTGACGCGCCAGACGACGCGGGAGGGGGGCGAGCATGGTTACTTGCAACTGACTTCCGCAGACGCGAAGTATCTTGCGTCGGCTGAGGGCGAGTCACCGCCAGCCCTTCGAAGCGTGCCCGTCCGTGAAGCTCCGGGTGGTCCCCGGTCCCGTGCCGAGGTCCAGAAGGACATCCAGGCCCTTGAGCAGACCCCAGAATTCAAGGCGTGGAACGCGAAGGCGCAGCGCGGCATTGAGGCGGAGCCGCCCCACCAAGAGCGCCTGATGGAGCTGAACGAGGAGTTGCTGGCTGCCAGCGAGCGAGACCGGCAGGCGGGTCTTAAACGGGCCGACATCGGGCCAGCTCCGCCTCCTGAGCATGGGCCACCGACTTCGGTGCGGGGTCTCCTGCCCCCCCTTCCTCTCCCCGGTCCGACCGAGGAGGAGGAGGGGACATCGACGGGCTACGCGAAGCGGGCTGGGCAGGTGGCGGGGCTGGCTCTACCTGTGGCCGCGATGGGGCTCATGGGCCGCGGACTCAGGATGCCTCGTGGGCCGAAGCCTCCTGCCGTCCCGCCAGAGGTTCCACGTGGAACACGCCCACCGGAGGTGCCTCCAGCGTACCGCTCAGAGCGCGCGGGGCCGCCCAGGGGGCCAATCGAGCCACCGCCAGGTGTCTCTCCCTTCCTGGCTGGGAAAGGTGCCCAGAAACCGGCGGGAGGGCCGTCTGGGTCACGCGTGGGAGCACCTCCAGGACCGCCAGGGAAGATCCCCACGGCAGAAGCGGCCCTGTTCGGTGGTAATCCTCGCGGTGATGCGATGGCCGAGGAGATCGGGCGGGTGGCGCAGGAGGCGCGGGCTGGGCGCCCGCCTGGCGGTGGTGAGCCACCTGGAACGCTGGGCACGACCGCCACGACGCCCGCTGGCGTCCCAGGCGATCCCATGCCCGAGGTCGGGCGAGCCGCACGGTTCTTCGACCGCCTCAAGGCCGACGTGCTCGCTGGGCTGTTGCCACCCGAAGCCGTGGTCAAGGGCGATTCGATCGGCGAGCGCGTCGTCGGATTGACCTATGAAGCCAGCGAGCGGGGGCATCGAATTGCCCGCGAGCTGGAGTCCTTTGCGCGTAACACCGTCCGCGGATTCACGAAAGCCGAGGTGGATCGGGTAACCCAGGTGCTTGATACCGATACGGCCAACCTCGAAGCGTTGCTCTCACCACGGCTCGCCAAACTCGGTCGTACCATTCGTGCGTCCGTCCTTGACGCTGGCGCTGACGGCACGGGGTTGCCGCGTGAGCGGCGGTTCGCCAACTACTTTCCGAAGTTTCGCGATACCGTCACGATGGAAGGCACCCGAATGGTGCTCGATCCGAAGGGAGAGCCGTACCGCTCGTTTACGTTCACTGGGGACCTCGCGAAACGCTACGAGGCGTTCTTTCACCGTCCTCGGACGACGACCGATCCCCCGAGCCATCTCGGCTTGGACGGATTGTTGATCTATCAGCGCGCGACCGCACGCCACCTCGCCATGAACGGCGGGTTTCACCCGCTGACGGGCGAGGCGATTCCTGGCTATCTGAACGAGCTACAGGCACTCCTGCACCAAGGGCAACCGCGCGAGGTGTTCAAGCCCTATCTCGCCGAGCTGGTGAACTACTTTCTTGGGACCCCAGTGAGCCGTTCGGGCACCGCGTTGACGCGCCAGCTGTCGCGGATTCTCCGCAACGTCGAGTTCTCCCGACTCATCGGCCCGAATCTTCTGTCGCCGATCAAGAACACGGCACAGCAGATCAATACGTTGGCCCACACGCGGCCCACCGCGTGGGTCCAGGGGTACCGGGATCTGGTAAATCCAGAGCGCCGAGCCCTCGCACGGCAACATCTCGGCGGCGAAGACCTCGGCAAAGTGGATCTCGAGACGATCCAGGCGGGGCTGACGACGCTCGATCGTCTCGAAAGTCTCACGGGGCAGGTGGCCCACGTCAGCGGGACCCTCTTCCGCGTCTCGGAGATCCAGGGCAACAGGTTTCATGCTTTCCTGGCGGGTCTCCGGGATGCCGAACACTACGGTCTCGGTCGTCGCTCGGCCATCGAGTACGCCCTGGACATCGTGCGCGAGACGCAGTTCCCCGGCGGTGGACCCGCCACGCCGCGGGCCTTCCGCGGCCCGTTCGGCAGTCTCGTGGGGCAGTTCAAGCCGTACCAGATCCGCCAGAGTCTCTTCATTCGCGATCTCGTGCAGAAGGACTGGAAGGATTGGACGGCGGCGCTCAGTGGTCAACGCGAGGTGCCCCTCACGATTCGGGGGAAGACGTATACGGACGCGGCGGGGCAGCCAGTGATGCGTCCCCTTGGAGATTACGGGGCTCGCTACTTGCCTTTCCACCGAACGGCCAAGTGGCTGTCTCTGCTCACGCTGATCGGTGGCCCCGATGCGCTCTATCCTGGGCTGGACGACTACCTCACGGAGCAAGGGGTGAAGCTGCCGGGTCTACTCCCCGCGATCGGCATCGGCGTCACGCAGATGATGAACTTTGGCTTTGTCAATCCAGGAGACTTCACGCGGTCGCTCCTGTGGTTTGCGCCGGGGCCGACGATCGGCCATATCCAGGACGCCGCCTCGGGGGCGCTCGGTCGGGAGATGGGTCACGGCCTTGAGGAGTTGTTCAGCGGAAGGGAACTGAGTGTCGACGAACGCGCGGATCGTCTCCTGCGCGGATTCATTCCTGTTGGTGGGGTCCTTGCGGCCCGTGGCCGACAGGCACTGAAGCGTGGACATACCCCCGGAGAGGAGCGGAAAGCTAACACGCTGCTCGAAGCGTTTGGCTTCGAGAAGGCGACCGGTCCCAGGGTGCGAGCGAGTGAGACGGGACCTCTCAAGACGCTGGTCGGGCTCCAATCCACTGACCGCGAGCGGGAACAGCGCCGTCGTGAGGAGATGGGGGACGCGGCACGGATTCGGCACGAGGCCGTGGTTGAGGCGGCGGACCTCCTCGCGGGTGGGCATGGTGCCAAGGCCAGTCAGCGTCTCCGCGAGGCGGAACGCGCGTTGGGCATGCCGGCGGGGTCGCTGCGGATCACGCCAGAAGCCAAGCAAGCCGCCAGGGAGCGCCAGCGGTTCACGGCGGAGGAGCGCCAGCGGCGGCATCTCCCGCGCGATCTCCGGCGCCAGTTCGCCCCACCGCCTGGACGCTCAGGCCGCGACATTCCGATGCCAGTTCACTCCTTCGAGGATTAGAATGGCGGGGATGACGCGCACCAAGATCAGAACGCCGACGGGCCAGCGGAAGATGGGGAAAGTCATGGGGGAGTTCTCCCGTCGCACGCTGCACTCGAGTTCCGGGGACCTCGTGACCAAGCCCGCCCAAGCCAAGGCGATCGGGCTCTCAGAGGGTCGCCGTGCCGAGCGCGGGCTCTCCTTCAAGTCGCCGCGGAAACGACGATTCGGCTCAACACCTCGCCGGCCACGGTCGCGCCGGCTGATCGGGGGCTAGGATGGCGAACGGGGATACGCTGTATGTCGGGGCGGGACCCAGCAGCAACGGCTTTTATCAGGGCTGGGTGCTGCTGGACGCGCTGGGCGCGACGTCCGACGGCCAGTGGGTGGACTTCCAGGGGTTCTCGAAGGCGAGCTTGGAGGTGGCGATCGGCGCGATCACGCTCGGCAACGTGGTGAAGTTGCGCGGGAGCAATGCGCTGACTCGACCCGCGAACACCTCCCACGGCGAGCAGATCGGCGGGGACATCACGTCGGACGGGATCGTGGACGTAGACACGCCGGTCCGATGGATCAAGGCGTACATCTCCACCTATGGGTCGGGCACGCTCACGGTGCGGCTCTTTGCCGTCCATCCAGGATGAGGAGGATGCCCATGCAACGCCTGACGCTCTCCCTGCTGGTCCTCCTCCTGCTCGCGAGCGCCGCGCTGGCCCAGCCCACCGCTCGGCGCACCGTCGCCCTCTTCACGACGTCCGATCCGTCGGGGACCGAGACGTTCAGCAGCACGATCAACGTGGACGAGGCGCGGCTCTACAAGCTCATCCAGATCGCGGTCGTGACGCTCTCCTCCACGAACATCATCGCCAAGGTCTACTGCCGAGCGAGCGTTATCACGTCGTGGTACACGGCGGCGACCAAGACCATCACGGCCGCAGGGGACGAAATCGTCAACCTCGTGGAACCGTGTTTCGAGATCCGCGTGGGCTTGCAGTCCACGGGCGACATCGCGACGGCCGACTCGGTGAACGTGCGCGCCGATTACCGATGAGCGTTCGCCACCTCGCCCTCGCGGTCCTCGGGCTGGCGCTCCTGCTGCCGCTCACCACGCCGATCGCGCTGTCCCGGTTGCCCCACACCGTGGCGGTGACCGAGACGCCGCTCAGAATCCTGCTCCTCGCAGGACCGTTCCTGCTCGGTCTACTGCTGATGGGCACGGATAGCTGGCTCGGGGCCTTTGTCGCGTCGACCGCGCTCGGGGCGCTCTGGGGACCCCCGCTGCTGGCCGTGGAAGTGGCCTGGGCGGTGAGTCTCGGGGCCTTGGCGCTGGTGGCGGCCCGGGCGATGCCGGGCACCTGGGATCGCCGGGTGGCGTGGGCCTTCGCCGCGCTCGGGGTCTTCGAGGTCGGGTACGCCGTCCAGCAGTGGCTCGGGTACGACATCCTCTGGCGTGGCCAGACGCAAGGGACGGGTCTCGTGGTCCACGGAACGGTCGGGAATCCCGACACCCTCGCCGTGCTGCTCGTCCTCTGCGCGGTCGTCGCGCCGTGGCCCACGCTGCCGGTCTTGGCTGGGGGCGTCCTGCTCTCCAACTGCCAGACCGCGATGGTCGCCCTGGCCCTGGTCATCGTCGCTCGCTGGCCCTCGCGGGGGCTCGTCGCCCTGACGGCGTTCGCGGGCCTCGTGTGGGCGCTCTGGTTCCCGCCCGCGCTGTCCACCTTGGAGGACCGGGTGCTCGTCTGGCGGCTGGCCCTCAGCGAGCCGACGGGACCCTCGCTCCTCGTCGGGCACGGGTCAGGTTCTTGGTGGGCTGAGATGCCGCGTCGCCAAGTGGCGGCGGGGTGGAGCGCCCTCGGCCTCTACACCCGCGCCCACAGCGAGTACGTGCAGCTCGCCTACGAGGGTGGGCTCGTGGCGCTCGGCTGCCTCGGTGCGTGGCTCTGGTCCTGGCGGCGGTCGCTGCTCCGTCCCGCCTTCGTGGCGGTCGGGGTGGTCTCGCTGACGCTCTTTCCCTTCCACCTCGCGGTAACGGCCTTGCCCGCCACCGTCTTGCTCGGACTCGCGACAAGGGGGGATGCCTGATGCGACGCTGGCTGCTCGCAACGCTAGTTCTCTTGCTGGGGGCGGGGCAGGCCGACGCCTTCCACATCCACTCGACCAAGGCGAACATCGCGCTGGAGGCCCTGATCGCGGGCGACGGGACGTGCTGCACCATCGCGGCGATCGTGGGGCCGACGACGGTCAGTGGGAATCTCACGCCTCTCACGAACGATGTCGGAGCCCTCGGGTCCGCCACCGTCTCCTGGGCTGATCTCTTCCTCGCCTCGGGTGCCGTCATCAACGTCGGCAACGGCGAGATGACGCTGACGTTCGCGGCGAACTCGGTGACGGTGGCGGGAGGCCAAGTCCTCCTCCCCGACGGGACTGCGGCTCTTCCCTCCCTCGCTCGTGCAACGGGGAGTGGCACCTCAGGGATCTATTTCGTTGGCCAAGACATTGTGTTTTCGGTGGATGGAACCGCCCGTTGGTACATTGACGACACAGACGCCGCCTTAAAAGCCTTCACTGATAACACGGTGGACATTGGAGCGAGCGGGGCGACGCGGCCGCGCAATATCTTCGCCGGAACGCTCATCGTCAGCCCTAAGTTCACGACGACGGGGACGGGGACGTACAGCGGATATACACTAGCCAACGGCGAGATCCTCGGCATGGTGTCGGGAGGACTTGTTGAGATTCGTAACGATACCACTCGGGGGTGGATCGGCCTGGGCTCTAACGCCAATTTCAGCACCACGTCAGGCAACTACAGCCATGTCTATGGCAACCCGACCTCGAACCCCGCGTCCGGCTCGCAGAACTTCGCGAGCTTCCACCTGACCCCCATCGCCAACGGGACGTCCTCGGGAACGTTCTACGGCCAATTGCTCGCCGTCCGCAACACTGCCTGGACCGGCGGCACTATCAAGCTCGCGTCCCTCGGGATCACGACGACGGATGGGTTCACGGGGTATACCGCCCTCATCGACGGAGACACGACCGGCCTCTGGCGGGCGACGCTCTACGGGACCTTCACCAACTGTGCGTCCTCCGCGTCCCCAGCGGTCTGTTCAGCGGCTCCTGCCGGGGCCGCCGTGATCGCTGCCGCCGCGACCTCCGTCGTCGTCAACACGACCGCGGTGACCGCCAATAGCCAAATCCTCGTGGTGCAGGACCAGAGCCTCGGCACGCGTCTGAGCGTGACGTGCAACACCCAGTCGGACTTGGTGGTGGGCACGCCGGAAGTGTCCGCCCGTTCGGCGGGCACGAGTTTCACCGTCATCGTCCCGGTGGCCCCGACCACGGACCCCCTGTGCTTCAACTACCTGATCGTGAACTGACGTGAAGAAGACGGGCTGGATCGTCGCCGCAGCGTTCACGCTCCTGATCCTCGCTTCGCAGGCGCCGGCGGGGCCGCAGATCATCTACGACCGGTGGGATCAAGCGACGGCGCCGACCGTCGCGCAGGGCGTGAAGGTCGGGAGTTCCTGGTTCGACTCCACGGCGGGTGTCCAGAAGATTTGCAGAGCTATCGACGCGACGAACTGCACACAGTGGGCGGTGGTCATCGCCGACCTTGGCGGCACCACCATGGTGGGCAGCAACCAGGCCGCGAACCTCATCCTCTCCGGCCCCGCGTCCGGGGGGGCGGCCTCGCCCACGTTCCGGCTCCTCGATCCGCTGGACATTCCGAACCTCGCCGCCTCGAAGATCACGTCGGGGACGATGGCGACGGCTCGGCTCGGCAGCGGCACGGCCGACGCGACCACGTTCCTCCGCGGGGACCAAACGTACGCGGTGCCCTCGGGGGGTGGCGCGATTCCGTCGGGTCTGATCGCGTTCTACAATGCTGCGTGTCCCTCGACGTGGACCGAAGTGGCCGGGGCGCAGGGACGGATCATCGTGGGCCTCCCGTCTGGCGGGACGCTTGCCGGAACCGTCGGCACCGCGTTCACTGATCTCCAAGACAAGTCGGTGACGCCGACGTTCACTGGCGACGCGCTGGCGACGCATCTGCATGGCGTCGGGTCGCTCGTCGCTGCGTGGCCTGCCGGGGTGCCGACGTTTGCCGGGAGTGCGCTCGCCACCCATCTGCACGGCACGGGCACCTACGCCACGAGCGCTCACAGCGGGACCGCCGTCGCGGACCACGCGAGCCACACGCATACCTACACCCAGGTCGTGAACCACATCCACGGAGTCTCGACGATCCTCCGCACAGCAACGACGGGCGGAGCCACGACGCAGGTTACGAACGCCCAGGACACCTCGTCCACCGCAGACACGACCCGCAAGACGGATAACCCGGATGGCGGGGTGGCGACCGGGACGACGGCCGGCCCCAGCGCGATCCTGACACACGCGGTCACGCAACCGTCCGCGCATACGCTCAGCGGCTCGTCCGAGGCCGTGACGGGAGGGACGCCTGCGGGAACGATCTCGTGGCCCGTCGGAGTTCCGACACTCAGCGGCTCAAGTGCGGCCGTCAGCGGAGGCACGCCCTCGGGCACCGTGTCCGCCGTCGTGACCTCGAACGTGCTGGCCTACATCCAGTACCGGGCGTGCTCGAAGGACTGACGATGCGACTCCTCGCGCTCGCGCTGCTCCTCTCCGTCATCATCGACGTGGAATACAGCGGCCCCACCGTGTGTCCGCAGCCCCCGCGCACGCTCACGCGACAGGCCGACGGCTCCTACAGTGAGTCAGCGTCGTGGTGGATGAGTCCGGCCGTCTCCTGTCACACGACGATTCGTTGGCAAGAGGAATGGACCGACCACCCCGAGCGTGGCGGGACGTTCATCCGGCGCGTGGACTTGGAGCCGATGTGACGACCCACCCCCCGAACGGCTGGTCCGAGCGTGCGCGCACGATCGGCTGGCTCGTCAACAACGTCGGCGGCACGACCCTCGTGCTGGCGTTCCTCCTCGGGATGCTCTCGGGCTGGATTCCGTCGCCGCTCACCGCCATCGCGGACGATGTGAAGGTCCACGACCAGCGCGTCCAGGCCCTCGTGCTTCAACGGGCCGAGACGGACCGGAAGCTCGCCGCAATCCTGGAGGAACTCACCAAGGAGATGCGCGACCGCAACCGCCGCGACAAGCTGCGCGAGTGCTCGGAGATCAAGGATCGCGACGTGCGTGACCAGTGTTTCCGGTAGCCTCGCATGTGCGTGGATCGTCGCCGTCCTGCTGCTGACGCCGGTCGCGGCCGAGCCGCCTCCAGGCTATGGGGACGAGGGGCTGGCGATGCCAGCGACGCGGTGCGACACGCTCTGGCAGGACAGCTTTCCCGTCGTGAGTCCACAGTACCGGGCACTCCATCAAGAAGTCCGGGTCCAGGTGTGCGTCCATCCCTGGGGGCGCCTCCTCGAGATCGAGGGGCGGCTGATCCTGCCGCTAGCCGATGGGACCGACTACGTCTTGCGCGACTGGGAGTCCTTGTCGCGCTCGGTCTTGCGGTAGGCGGACGGCTGGGGGACAAAGCGGTGCGTCATGGCCGGTGGGAGGGGTAGAACCATGGACAAGCGAGCGATCGTGGCTGTAGGGGCTGTTTCCGTCGCGCTGGCGGCGGCTGGGTGTGCGGGGGTCTCGACCTCGGCCTCGGTGGGGTACACGCCCCCGGTGGCGATCCCGGCCCACACGGTCATTCTGGCACCGGCCATCTCCTGGCCAGCGCCAGTCCCGCCCGCGGCCGTGATCGTGCCCCCGCCGAAGCCGAGCCCCTCGGTCCAGTTGCCGGGGTTCCGGCGATGAGGGGGCCGAGTCTCCTAGCCATTCTGGCCGCTCTCCTCCCGCTGGCGTTCGGGCTCTGGCTCCTGCCGGCCCAGGGACAGCCACCCGCGACTCCGTCCCCGCAGACCTGCGAGGAGCGACTCCAGATCGTCGGCCGCTACGCCAGCCACCTCAAGGACACGCGGGACCAGTACGAACTCGCGCTGTCGCAGCTTCAGACGAAGATCGCCGACCTTGAGCAGCGGCTCGCGGCCAAGGACAAGCCGAAGGAGGGCGACAAGGAGGCCCCGAAGAAGCCGTGAAGATCCACGCGCGGCTCCCGCTGGACCGACAGGCCGAGGGGGAGCTGTGGGTGACGGATGCTGACGGGCTGATCCTCCTCGGGCCAGTCCGCGCTCGAGGCGAGGCGGACAACGCCGGGGCGATGGCCCACGGGAATGTCCAGGAGGACCCCACCAAGGCGTTCGGGGACCATCCGGGTGGGGTCTACCGGGTGACGGCCATCGTGATGCACCCGGAGCCAGTCCGGTCCTACGGGCCAGCCTTCCTGCGGCTCGTGCCCGTGTCCGGCGAGGCACTGGAAGCCGCCGAGCATGGGCGCTCCGGCTTCGGGATTCACGGGGGTGATCTGCATCCAGACGGACGACTCCGGGAAACTTACGGGTGCTTGCGCGTCGACAACGAGGTGGCCGAGCGGCTCGCAGCCCTGATTCGCCCCGAGGTGGCCCTCGGCGGGCTCCTCTACGAGTGCGAGATCACCACATGAGCGACTGGCACGGCGACACGCCGGACTTGGCCAAGCCGTTCTGTCCGGGCTGCCAGCCGGACGTGGACCCGAGCCGCGAGATCGTGCGGACCGAGTGGTGCGGGATGCACATCCCGGATCGTGCTGGACTTGATGATCTGCTGGTGCCACCGACACCCGAGGACCCGCCCGAGATCGACTCTGGGTACCTTCCCACCACGGGAGCCATCTTGGCCAGCGGGCGGGTCTGCCGCAACGCGGCGATCGTGCTCGAAAGGAGACCTCCATGAGAGGCATCGACTGGACCGACCTCCGACAGAAGGGCTGGCATCTCCTCCTCATGCTCGGGTCCGCCTACGCGACGGGGGACCCGCGCTTCTCGTGGGCTGTCCCGGTTCTGACGGCCGCGGCCGGCGTCTCCGCCCCCCCGAACGGCCGCGGGATCGGCGTCAAGGCCATCGCCCTCGGCGTCGGGCTCGGCCTCGGAGTTCGCTGGCTGGCGTGATCCCCGTCATCCCGGTTGCCGGCACGCACGAGCGGTCGGAGGAGCAGTGGTGGATGCCCGGCTCGCCGTGGTGCGCGGAAGCCTTCCGTCAGGGGTGCGCCTTCGTGAACTCCCTCGACCCGTTCTGGTGGACGGCCAACCTCGACGGGATCATCGGCAAGAACCGCGACTGGGAGGCGGCCGGGGCACAGCTCCGCTGGTATGTCCAAGCGAAGCTGCTCGTCTGCGGGCAGGACGCGCACGAGACGGTGCATCTCGTGGCCCATTCTCACGGCGGGGCGGTGTGCGGCTACGCGCTGGCCGCTGAGGAGCCGGTCACCGTCCAGACGCTCATCACGGTGGCGACGCCCGTGCGCGACGACATGCAGCACGTCTGGGAACTCGCGCGGCGCCGCGTGGCCCTCTGGGTGCATATCTACACCGACGGGGACTGGTGGCAGTGGCTCGGGAGCCGGTTCGACGGGTCCTTCCGGTTCCAGCGGACGATGCCACTGGCGGACTACAACCTGTTCGTGAGTGGGGAGTCTCACGGCAGTCTCATGACCCCGACCCTCTGGACCGACCGGGCGTGGTGGGCGTGGCTCCAGCCGGAGAGCGGCCAGCCAGCGGTGCCCGTACTTTCCTCTTGACAACAACCGAGAGGCGCGGTAGGCTCAGGGCCGTGAATGACATCGAGATCACGGCGTGGCGCGGCACGCTTCGGCTGGGCGACAAGCTCTACCATAACGACCTCCGTAGGATCGACCGGCTCCTCGCCGCTCTCGCGGAGGCGCAGGCGGCACTACGAGAGTATTACCAGCAGCATCAAGCAAGCCTGTCGTGCGGCTGTCGGCGATGCGCTACGACAGCGCGCCTGCTCGGGGAGGCATCGTGAGGTTCATCTACGACCTAACCGCCCTGGGGCAGCTCCGGCGGGAGATGGAGTGGCCGGTGGCCGGTCTCGCGAAGCGCGCCAGGCTCTCCAAGCAAGCGATTCACGCGATCGAGCGTGGGGCGGTGCCGAGTGCCGTGACGCTCGGACGGTTGGCGACGGCCTTGCGCGTGTCGGTGGAGAGGTTCTACCGCGTCTCGTCGTAGTGGGGAGGATCACGATGACCGAGAGCACCGCCCTCGTTCTGCTTCCTGACGATCCCGTCGTAGTCGGCTACCGCGAGAAAGCCGCGGTCGTGCTCCGGGAAGCCTCAACCCTTACGATCATCGACGACCCGACGAAGGCAGGAGCCGTCGCCGTCCTCTCCGGGATTGCCCGCGTCAAGGCCGAAGCGGAGGCGAAGCGCGCCGCCATCGTCAAGCCGCACAACGACTATGTGAAGCAGGTCAACGCGATCTTCAAGGCCGCCCTCGGGCCGATCGACCAAGCCGATGCGCTGCTCCGGGAGAAGCTGCTCCGGTTCGACCGTGAGCAGAAGCGGAAGGCGGCGGAGGCGCTGGCGGCGGAGGAAGCGGCGCGGCTCAGAGCCGAGGCGCTCCTCCTGGAAGCCGAGAAGGCTGAGGCGGCGGGCCACGCAGGCGTCGCCGAGGAACTCCTGAACGCCGCGGTGACGAACGACCAGGCCGCGAACACCATCAAGACCGAGGCTCCGGCCGCGCCCGCCAAGACCATGACGACGCCGATGGGGGCCGCGACGGTGCGGCAGGTGTGGACCCACGAAGTCACGAACCTCGCGGAGGTGCCGCACGCTTACATGGTGCTCAACGAGGTGGCGGTGCGACGGGCGATTGCGGAGGGCGTCCGCGAGATCCCCGGCCTCCGGATCTTCCCGACCGACAGCGTGAGCGTGCGGAGGTAGATCGCTATGGCTTTGAGAGCACATCTGGCGAAGGTGGTGAAGCACGCCGAGAAGGAGTGGGATCGGGCGATGGCGTCGGGCGGCCCTCTACCTGCCGAGACGTTCTATCACTACGTCGTGGACCGTCTCGTAGAGGAAGTGGTCGAGGTCATGAAGGCGCGACCAGATGCGCCCGTGAAAGGAGCCGAGTGATGGCGACGAGTGACAAGCCGATGGCGGACTTGGAGCGCGTGGAAGTGGTCGAGGACGTGCCGATCGAGGCCGTCATCACCGAGGAGTTCATCAAGCGGCTGGAGAAGGTGGCGGACCTCTACCAGAACCGCTACCTCCCGCTGTGCTTCAAGCTCACCAACGAGTTCGACTGGACGAATCACGGGAGCCGGGAGTCGCCGCGGTTCTACCTCCAGGCGTCGGGGGCCGAGAAGCTCTGCAACCCCTTCGGCATCGTGTGGGACCGCCCGGCCGTCGTCAAGCACGAACTCAAGGACGACAAGGGCGACTACTACGAGTACGAGATCGAAGGCATCATGCAGTGCCGTGTGCTCCGGCGCTACGGCTGGTTCACGGGGAACTGCTCCAGTCGCGATCAGTTTTTCGCGGCGCGGGGTCGGTTCGACGAGGGCGACATTCGGAAGGCTGCGCTGTCGAACTGGATCGTGAACGGGGTCACGCGGCTCACGGGCATCCGTAACCCCGATCCCGCGATGCTCCAGCGGGCGGGGCTGGACCCAGCGAAGATCACCGTCATCGACTACTCCGGCCGGCGCCGCCCCGAGGACGACGCCACGGTCATCTCCGAGGCGCAACAGAAGCGGCTGTGGGCGATCGCCAAGGAGCACAAGATCACGCCGGAGCAGATCAAGGACAAGCTCGCGGCGGACTACAAGCTGGACTCCTCGGCGAAGATCCCGCGCGGGAAGTACGACGAGCTCGTGGCGTGGGTGCAGGCGGGGGCGCCGGCGAAGAAGAACGGGGGCGCGTGATGCGGCCCGTCGTCTGCGTGCCGTGTCGCTTGTTTTTCAAGCCAAAGAAGCTGGGGGTGACGATCGGGGAGGGCATGCCGGACGGTATCGGGGGCTGGCAAGCGTACAAACTCTGGCAGGGCGACCTCTGGGCGTGCGCGGGCTGCGGGGCCGAGATCATCCGAGGATTCGGTCAGCGGGCGATCGCCGAGCACTTCCAAGCCGGATATGCCCAGGCGGTCCAGGCGTGTCGTCCGCTGTTCCGGGTCGATGACTGCTGATCCACGGAGGGGCGAGATGAGTAACCCGGAGGTCGACGTGAGCAAGCAACTCGACGAGGCCATCAACACCAGACGGAAGGATCCCTGTGCCTGGCCGACTGGGCATCAGTACGTGCTGCCGTCGCCTGACGGATATCGGAAGCACGGGCAACCCGATGTCCAGTTCGGCACCCTATGCAGCATCCGCTGCGGCGAGACGCGGACGATCATCCTCGCGGATCGGCGTGGGCCGGATGGGGACGCCGTGACAGGAGAGCAACCATGACCGTGAAAGACCTGTGTGCGGAGATCGAGACGCGGCGGATGGAGGCACTTGACCGGCGGATCGAGCAGTACGCCCGGAGCAACCCCATCGCCAGCGACCTCGGCGAGTGCGAGCGCGAGATGGTGCTGGCGATCACCCACTGGGGTGACAAGCCGCCGATCACGCCGGCCCTGAAGGCACGGTTCGACCGCGGACGCGTGATCGAGGATCTGGCCCTGAACGAACTGGCCGCGCTCGGCATCTACGTCCGCGTGGAGCGCCGGCCGTTCGAGCTCAAGAACCCCGAGGGCAAACTGGTGCTCCGCGGCAAGGTGGACGGCTTCATCGAGTGGGAAGGGACGACCTACGCGATGGAAGTGAAGTCGGTCGACCCCAACATCTTCCGGCTCCTCCACGCGGTGGAGGACTTCGATCGCTTCATCTGGGCCAAGAAGTGGCCGCGCCAGCTCCAAGCGTACCTCTACAGCGAGAGCCTCGAGGAGGGGCTGTTCCTGCTCGATGACTGCATGGGCCACTGGAAGCTGATCGCGGTGCCGCTCGACTGGGAGTCGATCGACCGGATCATCCGCATGTGCGAGTCAGCGGTGGCCCACCGGGACGCGAAGACGCTGCCCGACTTCCACACGAACCCGGCGGTCTGCAAGCGCTGCTGGGCGTTCGGGCGCGTCTGCACCCCGCCGATGACGTTCGCGGGCATGGAGACCATCGACGACGCCGAGTTTGAGGCTGTGCTCGACCGGCGAGGCGAGGTCGAGGCCGCGCACCGGGAATACGAGGCCCTCAACAAGCAGGCGAAGGAGCGGTTGGAGGGGAAGACACAGGTGGTCGTCGGCAACTGGTACGCGACCGGCAAGGAAGTCACCCGGACAATGCGGCCGCAGCCGGAGGAACGCATCGTGAAGTTCTGGCAGACGAAGATCGAGCGGGTGCAGGGGGACGATTCGACTGCGAAGGGGGACTAGACATGCACCACAGCGACCAACCGTTGCCTGAAAAGGAGCTCCTCGGCGCAACCGGGCGTTTCCCGGAAGGGAAGTTGACCGTGGATGACCGCGGCGAAATCGCGTTCTCGGTCACGCACGTCCCGGGCAAGGTGGTGCTAGAGTTCGGCGGCGCTGCGTCCTGGATCGGTTTCACTCCTGCTCAAGCCGAGGCGCTCGCGCAGATGCTCGTCAACCACGCGATAGCGGTCCGTCTGGATCAAGCCGCGTCGGCAGCTACCAGCGTTCAGGGCTAGCCATGCACCCCATCACGGTCTGGATCGACGAGACGCTGCGCCAGGTGCTCCGCGAGCGGGACGCGTTCGCGGTCAAGGAGATGCTGGGGGACGTGGTGCTGACGGTCGAGGTCACGCCGCGGGATGATGCCGTGGCCGGCGGCATCATCGGGCGCGACGGCATGACGATCAATGCCGTCCGCCACCTCGCCCAGCGGATGGGCCGGACGAGCACCACCATCGTCGACGTGAAGATCGAGGTGGCGGACGGGAAGTTTGGGCGGCGGGGACCCCAGGAGACGCGGCGGTGATGCCGGACGCGGGGTTCGAGTTCGCCGACCGCTACACGGCCCTCGGGATTCCGTACCCAGACCCGCTTACCGTCTGCCAGGGGAAGTGCGAAGGGACGGGGTTCGTCCCAGTCAAGGCGGATCATGGTGAGGAGCTCTACCTCTCCCTCTGGTCTGAGCAGCACCGTGCCAGCTGTTCTCTCCTCGGCCGCATGCGGCGGTTCTTCTCGTTAGTCTTCGGGGGTGTGTCCACGGGACATCAACGCGGTGGAATGTGGCGAGCCATCAAGTGGGCGGTCGAGCCCTGCGATGGCTGGCACTTCGTGAGGTGTCCTAACTGCCACGGGACAGGCAAACGGGAGGTACGGCAATGACCGGCCCGGAGTGGTCGCTGGTGATCGCCCTCGTGGTCGCAACCGTGGTTCTCGGTTGCCTCGGTGGCATCACGGAGGCACTGGTCCGGCTTCGGCGCTGGCAGGTGACCACTCGACCCTGCCGGACGTGCGGCGCGATGCTCGACGAGCGCCTGCGCGGCGAGTGGCGGGAAGTCTGGTGCGAGGCGTGCCACAGCCTGACCATGCTCTCGCCCTACGGGGACTTCACGCTCCACCCGGAGCGGCGGCCGTGACGGGCGTCGAAATCCTCACTACTGCATTCGGCCTCAGCGGCGTGGTACTCCTCGGGCTCGCTCTCCTTGCCTCGTACATCTGGACACCCACCCATGTGCGGTGCATTGATTGCGTTGCGGCGGGTGGCCGCGTCTGGCGTCGGTGTGGGAGTCGAGGCTCCCGTGAGACGTGGTGTCCCGACTGCGGCACATGGCGGGTCTGGTATGCCCGCTTCTCGCCGCCCACCGACTTCATGGCGAAGCTGAACCGACGGCCATGAGGAAGATGGCGGCGACGGACCGCGGCGCGTTCATGCGCCGACTGAACGAGGACCTCAAGCGCGATCCCGCCCTGCGTCAGCGGGTGGAGACGAGGCTCAACGAGATCCGGTTCGAGCTGGGCCACACCGTCGACTGGCCCGACGGTCTTCGGGTGATCCGCGTGATGATCCACAAGCGGCAGATCGTCCTCTTCATCGACTGGCAGGGCCGACGCCACGAACTCCGGCTCGGCCCTCGGGTGCATACCCTGCGGCGGCTCTCGAAGAAGGAGAGGTCGGGGACATGACCACTTGCGCCCGTCCAGAAACCTCGTGGTTCAGAGACCAACAGCTCTCGCCGCCACTCGGTCACTCCTGCGAGTACGTCAAGGCGAGGAACGCCCTCATCCCTGCGGCGACGCGTGCCGCGAATGAGAAGTCTGATCCCGACGATCCGCTGGCATGGACCAAGGCGTTCATGCGGGCGATGAATCGACTCGCCAAGGAGCACGAACTGTGATCTCCCTCGACTGGCTGGCGGGCGAGGCGGACTACAAGGAGTGCGTCGAGTACCTAGAGCGACGGTACGCGAGCCCGGAAGCCCACTGGAGCCTCGATGCCGTGGCCCTTGGGCGACTCCATGATGCCGCGCCGCCGCCAGCGCCATTCGTCGATGGTCGCTCGCTCGCAGTGTGGGCACAGGATCAACTTGATCTCACCGAGTCGGAGTCGAAACTCCTGCTGAAGCTCTGGGCGGCCATGCGCCAGCACGCCCACGAGATTCCGCTCGGGTCGTGGCGGCAACTGGCCAAGAGCCGGGCGCTGCTACTGCTGGAGATTCTTTCTGCCGGCGGCGACGGCAAACGGTGGTTCGCCAAAGCGGCGGGGGCGGAGACGACGGAAGCGTTCCGCGTCGAGGTGGAGTCCTGGCTCGGCCGTGAGGTGTGGGTTACATGGAAGCTCCAGATCCCGCAGGAACTCGTCGGCGTGATCGAGCAGGCGCTCATGTGTGCCCTGCCGCATGTGCTGGAGGACAAGGACATCACGGGGAAGCCGGAGGAGCTGGTGAAAGAGCGGGCGCACAGGTTCCGGTGTCTCGAAGCCATTTGCGTTCACTTCGTGCAGACGGGAGGGGCGTGATGACGATGGCTGAGGCGGGCATGGACAGCCCTCCGATTCCGTTCGTCGAGTTTCCGAAGATCGCCCGGCTCTCGCGTCCGTGCATCATTACCGAGAAGCTCGACGGGACCAATGGCGTCGTCCACGTCACCGACGCCGGGGTGGTGCTCGCGGGATCACGGAGTCGATGGATCACGCCCGAGCAGGACAACCACGGGTTCGCCCGCTGGGTGTGCGAGCATGAAGGCGAGCTGCGCGAGGGGCTCGGCCCCGGCACGCACTACGGGGAGTGGTGGGGGCTAGGGATCGGCAAGAGGTACCCTGGGGTGCCAAAGACTTTTTCCCTGTTCAACACCGTTCGATGGGGCGAGAAATGGCCTGCGTGCTGCTCAGTGACGCCGGTACTCTACGAGGGGCTGTTCACCACCGAGGCGGTAGAGGCGGTGATCCAACGACTTCGCGACGGCGGCTCGGTCGCCGCGCCGGGATGTCGCGCCGAGGGCGTAGTGGTCTTTCACGTCCAAGGCCACCTCCTCTTTAAGAAGACGCTCGAGAAGGACGCGGAGTGGAAAGGCCAGATGGTGAGTTCATGAGCAAAGCAAGCGACTGGGCCGCTCGCCTTGCGGCGGCGAACGCCGAACGCGACGCAGCGCTCCGGGCGCGTCCACAGTGGTTCTCGTCTCTGAATGCCGCCGCCGTGTTTGTCACGGACAAGGGCGGGCTTGAGATGGAGGCGCGCCTCGCGATGACGCCCAGCGACGCTGGGACCGCGCTCTCCCTCGGTCGCTGGCTCGTCGAGACGTTCGGGCCGTGATCGACACCATCCGCTACGCCCTAGAGCGCCCCGCGCTGCTCCGCTCGTACTTGGACGATCTGGTGCTCCTCGCGCTCGCCTTCGGAGCGTTCGTGATCGTCCTCGGCGTGGTCGCGGCGGGGGCGGGTGCGTGGCGGGCGTGGCGGGAGTTTCGAGGGTCGGCATGATCTACGAGCTCGTCGAATACATCTTTCTGCCCTCCCGAGTGTTCGACCCGAGGCGGTGTGAGAGGATGTTCCCTGGCCGCGTGGACCGTCAGTACCTACTCGCCTACTTTTCTGACGAGGAGATTGACCGGATGGTGGTCCTCGGCGTGCTCGTCCCGGTGGTTGAGTGAGTTACTTCTGCCCCCAGCCGACCCCGAGCGAACTGCCGACCATCCCCTCGCTGATTCACTTTGCTGGTGACTGGCCGTTCCCGTGGCTCCCGGATGGCAGTCTAGCCTCATGGGCACGCGGGACCTGGGACGCAACGCGCACGATCTGGCCCGTCGGGCGACGCCTACTCCGATCGGAACGATTGCCACGATGAAGCGCCGCGTCCCTGTCGGGGCCGCCGCTCGCCGGCGGATCGCGGCCGGTGGCCCGCTGGCGAAGGGACGGAAGGCGGAGACACTGGCGGGGTGGCGGGCTCTCAAGCTGAGGGTCTTCGAGCGCGACAATTTCCGGTGCATGTGGTGTGACTCACCGCGCGACCTCGACGCGCATCACGTCCTCGCCAGGAGTCATGGCGGACCTGATGTCCCTGAAAATATCGTGACCCTGTGCCGCCGCGACCATGATCGTGTCGGACAAGGGACATTGCGGGTCGAGATCGTCACGGAAGGCGAGGGCGGCTTTCGCTTGACTTCGCGTGGGCCATCGGCGTAGGGTGCTGGTGGCCGGGGTGGCCAAGTAGCTCGGGAGCGGCAGTGAAGGCAGTTGTCGAAAGTGAGGTGCGGTGGCATGGAACGGACGTGTCCCCTGGACCCCGGCCCAACGGCTCCTTCACTAGGTCCCGTGGCCACCCAGCCCTCCTTTCGCGGGCCGGGGTTTTCCCTTTACGCTGGGTGATCCGTGGCCCGCATGCGGACCCTCAAGCCCAGCTTTTTCTCGAACGAAGTCCTTGGTCAGCTTTCCCCTCTTCACCGGCTGCTGTTCGCTGGATTGTGGGTGCTGGCTGACCGTGAGGGTCGGCTGGAGGACCGACCGTCGCGGATCAAGGCCGAGATCCTGCCCTACGATACGTGCGACGTCTCGCAGATGTTGACCGACCTCGCTACAGCGAAGTTCATTACACGCTACGCCGTTAACGGGACAGCGTGTGTGCTCGTCGACGCGTTCAGCAAGCATCAGCGCCCGCATCTCCGCGAAGCCAAAAGCGTTTTACCGGCACCGAAGGCAGCCTCGAGAAGCAGGACCCAGGACCGTGTGACGCCGAGCCTTCGGCAGGTCAGAGCCCGCCCCGAGGCTGGCTTAGACATAGCCCAGGATCGGCCAGAGCCGAACCTAGGCAGTGTGGAACAGGAACATAGGACTACAACTACCGGGAACAGGGACTACAACTACCGGGAACAGGGACAGGAGGTGGGGGAGAAGCAGGAAGAGAAACTAGGCTCCGCCGGCGCTGCGCGACCGGCGGCTCGCGTGACATGCGCGGACACGTGGGCTGCATATCGGGAGGCGTACCAAGGCCGCTACCGGACGGCGCCCGTTCGCAACGCCAAGGTCAACGGCCAGCTCGTTCGACTCGTTCAGCGTCTCGGCCGAGTCGAGGCCCCGCAGGTCGCTGCGTTCTACCTCGGGCACAACGGGACGCTGTACGTGCGGGCGAAGCACTGCGTGGATTTGCTCCTGCGCGACGCTGAAGGGCTGCGGACGGAGTGGGCCACTGGGCGCATGGTGACGGAGACGGAGGCGCGAGAAACTGATCGGCGTCAGGGCACCGGTGATCGGTACCGTCGGCTGATCGAGACAGCCGAGCACGAGGAGGTTCCGGGATGACCCGTGCGGATCTGATCCGCGCTCTCGCCGTGACGGCCGAAGTGACAGCGACGACGCTGAGCGACGCGGCGATCCTCGTCATGGCGCATCGGCTCTGTCCGCGGCAGGCCGCCGACGTGAAGCTGGCGCTGGAGCGGTGCCAGAGCGAATGCCGGGCGGGCGGATTCTCGCTGTCCGCTGTTCTCGAACGGCTGGAGGACGGCCACCTCGGCCCCGAGGCGGCGTGGGCATTGGTTGCTGAGCTCACCGAGGACGACACGATCGTCTGGACGGATCAGATCGCCGAGGCGTGGGGTGTGGCGCGGGGTTGTGGGCCGGATCACGTGGCGGCGCGGTTGGCCTTCGTCGAGGTGTATCGGCGCACCCTCGCGACGGCCCGCACGGTCGGCAGTCCGCCTCGCTGGTGGACGAGCCTCGGCCACAACGTCAGCGGGCGGGCCGGGGCGATCCTCGAGGCGGTCGCGTGTGGTCGATTGCCCGAGCACCGGGCGCGCGAGCTGCTGTCGCCGACCGCATGGCCGCAGGAGTGGCTGCTTGCCCTCCCGGCGGAGGCGGAGCCGCGACCTGGGGCGGCGCTCGCCGAGTCGGTCGAGCAGCGAATGTCGGTGGAGTGAGCGGGTGATGGCGACGAGTGACCGAGTTCTGAGCCGTGACGTCTGGTGCGAGTGGCATTTCTACGTGACCAAGACCGGGCACACGTTCTCTCACCAAGTCGCGTGCCCAGATTTGCTCCGCTACGAGCAAATCGGCGAGGCGGATACGTGGCGCGGGCGGGTGGTGCGGGCGTTCTTCTGGCTGCTTCGGTGGTGGCCGACGTGATCTACTCGGCATGTGTCGTGCTGGCCGGGCTGAACGCTGTCGTTGCATTCGGAGCTTTTCTGGCTGGCGAAGCTCGTGTGGCGGAGGTCTTCGGTTGGCTGTCCGCCACGCTTGGCTGGTTGATGTGTGCGCGGTTGCGTTGGATGTTGGGTTGATCGACAGCGGCGCAGTCGCGGCGGCGGTGGACACGGCTCGCCAGCTCGAAGCGGACGCTGCGGCGGGCTGGCCGAAGGGGTACGATGCGGTTGTGGTCGCGCGTGACGCGCACTGGGCACTGGACGTGCTGAGTGCCTACGTCGCGGAGTCCGACGACCCGTGGACCGTGAGCCGGGGCTTGATCGGGATGCTCTGGCCCGCGGAGGAGGTGTTGCTGTGAGTTCAACGCCAGGCGTGCCGCCGGTTCAGAGCCCGAACGGCGAGCCACCGAAGCATCGCTACGAGCAGTGGACGCTGACCGTGCCCCTCGAGACGGCGAATGCGTTTCGGGCCGCCCTGGTCGCGCTGAATCAGGAGCGGGCGAAGTCGAACCAGCCGCCGATGCCCTGGGGCACGTTCCTGGAGCGCGTCGTGGTCGCGGGCTATCGGACGCTCCAGGAGGCGCTGCAGCGGCAGCGGGGCGGAGCGCCGGCGCCGACCGCGCCCGCGCGTCCGCTCATCGTGACGCCGGATGAGTTCCGGCGGGGGCTGTGAGCCTATGAGCCACGATTTCGACTGCAATGGCGCGTGGCATCCATACTTCGATTGCGAGGATGGATACGTCGAGGGCGAGTGCGGCGAGGACTCGTGCTGCTGCGTGGACCCGCAACTGGAGCATGGCCTGGTGATGTGCTCGGCCTGCCGGGGTAGGGGTGGCTGGCCGTGTCCCGACGCGGACGTGATTACTGACGCGTTCGTTGTCTTCCTGTGATGCCCGGCCACACTCGTCGCGTGATCGTCCTGCTGGTCGTCGCGTTCGTGCTCGGCGCGACGCTGGGCGCGGTGGCCGGGGCCAGCGGTACTCCCTACCGTCGTCAGGACTGGCGGCATTGGGTGACGGCACCCGGCGAGTGTCTGAACACGCGGGCGCGCGTGCTGCTGCGGGATGCCGCGCTAGTGCCCGCCCGCACCCCGTGCGGTCCCGTGGTCGGGGTGTGGCGGGATCCGTACACGGGCGCGGCTGTCACCGTGGCCGGCGAGCTGGACGTCGATCACCTCGTCCCCTTGAAAGCCGCGCACGAGAGCGGCGCCGCGGCGTGGTCGCGGGCGGACAAAGAACGCTACGCGAACGACCTCGGCTATCGGTGGCACCTCATCGCCGTATCGGCGTCGGCGAATCGTGAGAAAGGGGCCAAGGGGCCGGACGCGTGGCGACCGGCGCGGCGGGAATTCTGGTGTCAGTACGGCCAAGCGTGGGCGGCGGTCAAGTTTACGTGGGGGCTCTCGGCGACGGACGCGGAACGCTCGGCCGTGCGGGAACTCGTGGCGACATGTTAGGGCACTGTCAGCATTTTTTCCGTCGTGCGAAGACGTGCGGGCGGCCGGCGCTGTGGCAGTCCGACCTCGGGATGTTCCTGTGTGCCCGGCACTCCGAGAACGAGCGCAAGCTCCGGGCGGTCGGCTATGACTCGCGCCGTGAGGATCGCTGGCACCGTCGATTTGGCTTGACACCGATACGGTAGTCTGCTAACCTTCGGTCATGGAATACCTGACGCGCGAGCAAGTCGGTACCCTCCTCCGTGATCGGGCGGCGAAGGTCGGCACCCAGCGCAAGTTGGCAACCGCCCTCGGGATCTCGACCGCGTACCTGTCGGACGTGATTCGTGGGACGAGTGACCCTGGGCCGAGACTCCTGCGGGCGTTGGGGCTCCGGCACGTCGACCGGTACGAGACCTCACCCTAACGATTTCCCTTGACATCGTTGTGGAGCATGATACGCTCGTGAGCGTGAGAGCGAATATCTAGTGGAGGTGAGCATGGGCAAGATGCAGAACTTCGCGGAGCGGGTCGAGCGTGAATGGTGCGAGCGGTTCATGCGCGAGTGGCCGGCGCTCGTCGGCACGAGAGACACCGTGGTGAGCGTGAAGCCGGGCCGCACGTACACGCGCGTCGACGTCGGCGGCAGCGGGAAATACATGGTGGTCGACGCCACGGGAGAAATCTTCGGGATCAAAGCCTACGGCGTGATCCACCGCGGCCACGCCTACGGGACCCTCGACACGATCGACGCGTGGGACTGGAGCGGCTACCGGGCGGTGCCGCGCCAGCCGGTGCAGGCATGACGCCGATGATGCCCGTCGAGACGCTGCGAGCGGGGGATGTAATCCTCCCGCCGGCTCGGGAACTGTCCCTGTGGATGCGTCGGCACGCCCGCGAGCGCGGCTTGTCGGACGCTGCGCTCAACCTCACGGTCATCAGGACCCGTGAGGGGAACCCCGACACGCGGGGGCGGTGGGTCGTGGTGGAAGCGGCGCACACCGAGGAGTGGGGACTGCGGGCGTTCCCGTTCATCTTCAAGGCTCGCCCGGGCACGCTCTGGCCGCTGATCTCTGCTGGAGCTGCGGCGTGAGCCGTGCGGTCCAGGTCCCCCGCGGGTGGGTGTGGCTGCTGGCGGCGGTGGGGTGCGTGGGGTTCTGGGTGGGCGTGGGTGCCCTGATTCGGGCGGCGGGGGGTTGGTGATGCGCGGCGACTGGATGGACGAGGCGCAGCAGTATGCCCGCGAGGATGAGTACGCAAATGCTATGTGCCAGGCAGCAGAACGTAGCGGGATCGACGCCGCGCGGGGGCCTCAGCATCGCTGGACAATTGTGGATGTTTGCCGGGAAGCGGGTCGTCCGCTTCCGGTGAGTCACTCGGATCTAGTCGAGTGGGCGCGGTTCTGTCGTCGGTGGGGGTTCGTGACGAATGTCGGTCCTCCGTCCATGCCGGGAGTGTGGGAAGAGGTCGACGATCTGGCGGAGCGTCTGAATGGCGCGGAGAACTCGTGATGGCGATCGAGTGGCGGCGCATGGATCGCGGGGACTCGTGGCCTCAAGTGCAGATAACGAACGATGCCGGGCTCCGGGTGCTCTTGGTAGAGCACGGCGACTCGTGGACGCGGTACGTGTCGATGCCGCGCGCAGACCGTGCCCGGCTGTGGGTGCTCGCCCTGGATCGGTGGGTAGCGCCTGCGACTGGCGACGCGGCCTACTCGCCCACTGGCCGGACATTCTGGGGCGAGCCGCGGGTGATCCGCCGGCGGCGGGTGGTCGTGATCGCCCAGTCGGGCGGGCTGGACGTGTGAAGGGGGGGGAATCCATGCGAGAAGACGACGTGCTGTGTCTCTACCGGGTGGTGGCGAATGACGAGGATCTGACCCCCGTCGGGGGGCGGCTGTTCGAGGACTTCGTGGCGGCGGATCGGCTCGCGCGGAAAGAGGGCGGCGCGGTGCTGTGCGAGCGGTATCTCCTGCAACTTCGCTGGCTGAGCCGTGGCGACTACCGAGAACGGAGGGCGTGATGGCGCGTGAGCGTGAGGCGTTCGTGTGCGTGCGGCGTGACGTGGTGAGCCGGCACGAGTGGCTGGACCTCGAGACGCTGGCGACCTCGCCAGGCGTGGCGCACGGGCTGGGGCTGGCCCGGTCCGGCTCGGGGTCGTTCGGGCGGATCTGCCCGGTGGCCCAGGTGGTCCCCGTGGTCGTGATGGAGTCGGCGGCCCTGACCGAGCTCCGGGCGCGGGTCGGGCTGGTGGACAGCGTGAGCCTCGAGGACGTCGAGCGGCTGGCCTGCGTGGCGGCCGAGGTGCTGCGGGCGTGGGAAGACGGGGCCGGCACCGTCCAGCTGGAGGGGCGATTCGACCCCCTCGGCCGCGCCCTCGAGCCGTTCATGGAGTTGGCGGCGGTGGCCGAGGCGCGGGGCGAGGTGGAGTAGAGAAAGGGGGGCGGTCATGAACATGCGGTCAGTGACGGCGGTTCTTCTGGTGCTGGTGGTTCTCGCTGGGTGTTCCGTGGTGGGCCTGCCACCGCTGGTGGAGGTGCCGTTGACGGCGGGCGAGCGGGCGGAGATGGCGGGCGAGCGGGCGGAGATGGCCCTTGCGGGGGCACGGTTCCCGCTGGTGAAGGCGCACGCGCCCGAGATGGCCTGGCAGGCGACGGAAAGCGACGCGCGGGCCTTGTGCGGGCTGATGGGGCTGGATCTCGCGCGGCACGAAGGACGTCGTTGGGCGCGTGAGCGCGGGCAACTGCGTGACGAGGATCGTGTCCGGGGCTGCTACGTGCCCGCGCTGACGGTGACGTGGGTCCAGGATGGGCAGCTCGTGTCAACGGCGTTGCCCGCCTGGGTCATCTGCGCGAAGGGAGATCACGTGTGTGCTCAGCATCAGCAGGCCCACCATGAGGCTGGCATCGGCGGGTGGGTGCATAACTACTAGGAGCGGGGGCGGTGGCAGGGGGAGCACGGGTCCCCCGGCGTGGCCTACTACATCACACGCGATGGTGTCTACGTCGGCAACGTAGAGAATCTGGCGCAGTTCGCGGCCGTTCTGTTTCAGGACTGGCGCAACTCGTAGTCAGGGGAGAGAAAGTCCATGACGAGCGCGGTCGGTCTGACGTGGATCCCCCCGGTGTCCTGCCCGTGCGGCGGTCGGCATCTCCCAGGATCGCGGTACTACGTGAGCGTCCTCGATGGCGGCCGGTGGCTGGCGGTCGTCGGCCCCTTCCTGACGCACCAGGCGGCCCTCGGGCGGGTCGAGGTGGTGTCTCGGGTGGTCTGCGAGCGGTACAACCCCGACGGGCGCGCCGACTTCTACGCCTACGGGACGGTGGCCATGCCGCACGACTACGTGATGCCGGGCCAGCTGAATCCCGAGGTGCTGGGGGATGGGACCAGTCTCTCAGGTTGACGAGGAGCGCTGTCGGGCCGGGCGGGCATTGTGGCGTGCTCGCCCTGGGTGGCGCCCCGATTGGCCCTTGACGCCGCGTGAGCGCGACGTGCTTCGGCGGCGTCATCATGGGCAGACCCTCGTGGCTGTCGCTGATGCGTGGGCTGTTTCACGGGGTCGCGTCTGGCAGATTGAGCGGAAGGCGCTGCGGAAGATTCGTCGGCGGATCGGTCTGTGCGTCTGTCGCTGGCTCCTGTCGGATGACCCGGGGAAACCTCGAAACCTCGGGGGGGGTAGGGGGGATGCTGCCTGACTACTTCTCGGGGCACCACCGCCCGGTGCGGGTGGTCGAGGACCCGCGCGCGTGGTGGACGCGTCGGCTTCGGTGGTCCTGGGTACAAGGGCCGGATGTCAAGTTTCGGTGGGGTGCTTGGTGCGGGTGGCTGGGCGTGCCGATCCCCCTGCGTCTTCGCCCGGCTCGCCGTGCTGGTCACTGTCAGCACTGCCGGCGCCGGATCCGCAAAGGGGCCTTGGTCGGACGTCCTGGCCGTGTCTGCCGCGCCTGTCTCAGTCGAGCCCGGCCGGAGTTCGCGTTCCGCTCGGCTGGTGACTTCGATGGCCCTCCGCGGGAGGAGCGGGAGAGGGGGTAGGGGGAGAGAGTGAGGAGAGAGTAGTGTTCTGAGCCGGAGTCGCTGCCCCGCGTAGCACCTCCTCGGGAGTCACCAACCGTCGTCGTCCCTCGCTGACCCGGACCGACCTCGGCGCCGGCCGATAGGTCCCGTCCAGCATCCGCTGCCGGAGCGCCAGCACGTCCTCCTCTGGGATGTAGTAGCACCGCGTTGGATACCGCCCCGGTGTGCCAGGTGGCGACTTCCAGACCCGCCGACAGATCGCCCGCAGCTGCCCGTCCCGGATGAGCCGGTTGATCGTCTCTGGGTGGTAGCGGAAGACGAAGGCGACCTCGGCGACGGACCAGAACAAGCAGGGGCTTTGCCTCCCGGCCCCCTCGAAGGCCCCGTTCGTCCGTCCAGCCCGATAGGCACGCCAGACTCGCCCCATCCGCCTATCCTTGACATAGGCAGTCCCGTTACGTCAAGGTGTCCGCATGGGCCGCGGATCGGGAGCCCGCAAGCGCGTGACCACCGGAGCGAGCGCGCCCGGCGCCGCCCCGCTGGTGACGACGGCGCCCCTCCCTGAGCCTGCGGTGGATGCCCAGGGCGAGCTCAAGCGCGCGCCGGCGGCGTGGTGGCAGTGGGACGCCGTCGACGCGTGGAAGACAGCGGACGAGCATCGGAAGTCGCTGCTCAAGCCGCTCCGCCAGCGGGATACCCTGCAGCGGGACCTGCGAGTCGCGACGTCGGAAGTGGAGCGGGCGAAGGCGGTCATGCGCCACTTCGCCCTTGCGGACGCCCAGCTGCTCGTGGCTCTCAGGCATGGCACCAGCCCGAAGCAGCTCGAGGTGCTCCGCGCCTCGAGCCGCCTCATCGCCGACCTGGCCACTCGGAGCCTAAGTACCCTCGGCCTCCGGCCCGGCGAGGTGGTGGAGCACGAAATGACCGACAAGTTCCAGAGGTTCCTCGAGGGGTGGCCTGAGCGGTGGCGGGCAGAGACCGCAGGGCCAGCCAGCCTGCCAGAACCGTCCGACACGCTGCCGACCGGCCCGCCAGGCTCCGCGTAGCCTGCCTTCCAGCCACGCCGTGCCACGAGCCCGACGCCGCCAAGGGGGAGATAGCCCGGCGCGGCCGATCGTGGCTCCACGGGGCTTCCAGGCGCCCCCAGCCAAGGGGCCGGAATGGTGCCCGGTGTGCGACCAGCCTACGGCGCGGTGGGACCCGGTGCGGGCCGACTGGGTGTGCCCGTGCGGGTGGCAGGGCAAGAGGGCCGGGCGGCCGCGGGGGGCGGGGACGGGCGGAGGCGGGGGCGGCGGGCGGCGAGGGCCGGGCGCAGGCGACCAGGATGACCCGCGAGGGTCGCGGCGGGCGAGGGGGGGTCCCATAGGTGGCGACTTTTCGACGGCTTCCGAGGCGGAAGCCTGACCTCGCCTCCGCGTGTGTCTCCATTTCCAAAATCTCAATTCTTGTACAATGCGAACGAAGCGGGACGGGGCCTTGGAGGTAGGCATCCGGCACCGATCACGAACTGACGAACAGCGAGACAGTCGGGAGGAGGCTCCGATGGTCCGATGCAAGATGCGCTGCGATGCGGTCACCACGAGGATAGGAAACGCGCCGGCCTACGACGACAGCGGGAAACACACGGGCTACGCGCCGCGGCTGCTGTGGGACGTGGAGTTCAACGTGGTGTACAGCGAGAAGAAGGACGACGAGAACAAGAAGTTCTGGGACGCGACACCGAGCGGGTCGCTGAAGTTCGCCACGATCAAGGCGATGCCCTGGGCACTCGGCCAGGAGTACTACGTCGACATTCATCCGGCCCGCAGCGAGGAAGTCCCGACAGCGTGACGCGCTGAGCAAGAGGGAGGCCGTTGCTCTGGGCGACGCCGCCCACGGGGGAACGGGCGTGAAATCCGGTGGTACGGGCACCGAGAGACGCCGTGGGCGGCAACGACACGATCTTCCATTTCCGGTGCGGTGTCTGGAATGCGGCGCGACGGTGAGGCTGACGGGGATCGGCGGGCATGTGATAGGGCAGCAGCCACGCGGCGAATGGGCGGTGACGGTCTGCCCGGAGTGTGGGGGACTGTGGGCCATCTCCGTCGACGAAGGGGGGTGAGGCCAATCACCGATGCGGGGCTCTGTCAGCGTTGCGGACAGTACCACAACATTGGGGCCTGCATCTGACGGGGCCTCAGTCTGGCGAGAAGAACCGCCGGGCTGGGGCCTCGTCAGGATGCTCCACTTTCCCCTTGACTCCTGCTGGATGCTGTGGTACATCGGTGGGTGTGGAGACAATTCTCAAGGTCCTCGTCGGGAGCCGAGCGCACGGGTTGGCGGACGACGACAGCGACTACGACTACCGGGGCGTATTCGCGCATCCGACCCGTGAGATCCTCGGGCTCGGCGGACACCAGCTCCGGGCGACGGGATGGGTCGAAGGGAGTGAGGCGGAGGGCGGCGGGAAGGCAGACGACACCTCCTGGGAGGTCGGGCACTTCCTCCGTCTGGCGGTCCAGTGCAACCCATCGATCCTGGAGGTCTTCGCGGCGCCGGTCATCGAAGAGACAGAGTGGGGCCGGTCGCTTCGAGCCCTCTTCCCCTGCGTGTGGCATCCGCAGCGGGTGCGGGACGCCTTCGTCGGGTACGGGCTGAATCAGCGCAAAAAGATGCTCGACGGGAAGGACGCGCGGCCGTCGAAGTACGCGGTGAGCTATCTGCGCGTCCTCTGCCAAGCCGAATGGCTGCTGCGGGTGGGCAATCTCCTCGTGGACTTCCATGGGCACAGCGAGTATGACCGACTGCGCCGATGGCGGGCGGGCCTCTTCACGCACGGCGAGGTGGTCGACGCGTGCAAGGCGTGGCAAGAGGCGGTGGACAGGGAACTGACGGCGTGCTGCCGTCACGACGCACGAACCGGTCAGGTCAACGACTGGCTCGTCGACTTCCGACTGGCGCATCTCTGATGGGCAAGGACGACGACGCGGCGACGAACCTCCGCAAAGCCATCGCGAAGCTGATGCGCGTGCAGGTGAACCTCGTCCAGGCAGGGGCGGACGATCTCGTGGCCGACGTGATGGTGCTCCGCGAACGGATCGCGGACAGGTTCGAGGCAAGCGGCGGCGTGTGGAACGCGCCGCAGTAAGGAGACGCTCATGGATCGGAGCCGAACCACAGGAATCGGGATGTCCACGGGGACGATGAACACGGGGCTCATGGACCCGCAGGCAGGAACCCCAGCCACGCTCTCGGGCACGCTCGTCGTGGTGATCGAATCGCTCTCGCGGTGCCTCCAGATCAGCCAGGAGATCGCTCGCACCGTCCAGGCATCCCCTCCGACACCCAACGCGAGCGAGATGCGGAAGTCGGAGGACACGCTGCCCTCCAAGGCGGAGATGATCTGCGAACTCGCGACCGCGTTGGAGGGGCGGCTCCTGGCGATCGGCAGGGCGCTGTAGGAGGCGGGTCCAATGCACATCGGCAAGGTCGAGCGCGAACTCGAGGTCGAGCCGCTCCAGTGGCCGCTGGCGGTGCCACAGCCGATGCCGGCCGCGTCGCCGCCCATGCCCGTGGAGGAGCCGGAGGAGGTGCCTGCGTGATGCCGAACGATGAGCAAGATCAAGGCATCCTCGCGAAGATCGACCACATGCGCCAAGAAGGGCGCACGATGTCGAACTTCGACCACGTCATCCCTGCGGCCATGGAGTCCGCGCTCCGTGATGGGGCCGAAGGGTCCCATCCTGGGTGGGATCATTGGGGGAGGGTGTGGTTTGCCGAGGGGCTCTTCCACGAGGATGTGATGCAGTACGGTCACATCGTGAAACGGGTGTCGGCCGAGTCGTTGCGCGAGTTGATGCGACAGGTCAACGACGAGTTTGGATACGAGTGATTGATGGCACAGCCCGAGGAGGTGCCCGCGTGATGGACGACCAGGATCCGGCGGCGACGGAGAGTCAGCGACCGCGGGGCGACATCGACTCGACATCGTTGGCGGCACTCAAGAAACAGATCCATGCGTGGATGGCGGTGCCACCACCCCCCGATCCCCCCGAGGCGCAACTCGCCAAACTCGAGGCTCTGCGACAGCAGTATCAGCAGCAGATGACGGGCAATTTCAAGTACCTCCGCGCGGTCATCACGCATCCTCTCGTGGCCCCAGCCGTCGCTGATCCGGTCACGCCTCCCGTCCCTCTCCACCGCGCCTTCGTCGCGGGGCCGATCGTGGCCTACCGGGTGTGGCGGGTCACGGAGGATGGCGACGGAATCCGTCTCGTGGCGATCTCGGTTGGACAGTCGTGGCCGTGTGGTCGACCGCTCGAAGCCGTGCATGTCTCGAACTATTTCCACGAGAGATGTGAGAGCCCACAGCAACACTGCGGCTGCGGCATCTACGCATTCAAGCGGCCAGATGCGATCGAGCTCTCACACGATATCCGCGAAGGATTGCTCATCGTCCACGGCCAAGTCGCCCTCTGGGGGCGGGTCTTCGAGCACGAGCTCGGGTACCGCGCCCAGTACGCCTATCCGGTACGGCTCTGGTGGCCCGGCGAGTCGCCGATGCCCGGATTCCCGGTGTCGCCGCTGCTCCGCGACACGCTCGCACGGCTGCGCGACGCGTATGGATGCGAGATCGGGCGACCAACACAGAAGTAGGCCATGATGACGCTCCGTGATCCGAACTGCCTTTGGTGTCATCAGGTCACCAGCGGTAATTGCGGTCGCCACGAGGTGGTGTCCGCGGCTGCGCCTCCTCAGCCGGAGCCCGTGCATCTGACGCTCCGATGGTGCCAGTGCCGCGGCACCCAGGTCTGTCTCGGCTGTCTGATCGACGCGCTCGTCCATCGGGAGTACGGACTTCAAGGGTGGAACTACCTCAGAGATCGGACCGGACGCCGGACTGATGCCTAAGTGGACTGAGCGCCGTCGACGGGGCCTCGGCTACGTCCTGACGCTCACCGAGGATCACGAAGGGCAGCGGTACTCCATTCGGCAGATCGTGCCGTTTGGGCTACTGAAGGAGGAGCGAGCGAAGTTCGTGGATCTCACCCGCCGTTTCATGGTCGCGGAGATGCGCCGAGCCCTCGCGCCGCACGACATGCCGTATGAGTGGCCGCGATGACCAAGCGGCTCCGCGTGCGGGTGAGACGGGATGACGACCACGTTGCAATCTCCAAGGGTAGGCGGATCATTTCCAGAGAGATGAAGCAGTTCGGGGCACCGAATCGGGACTATACGCTCGTCATTACGACGACCTCGCGCGGGGCATGGAAGGTTCGTTCCCTAGGCGTATCTTTCGAAGTGGCCCGGCTCAACGAACACGTAGGCTTCGTTGCCTGCTACCTCACCCCTGCGTGGCTCGGCCAGCGGGTGAGCGTGAGGTTCGAGCGATGACTTGCCCCAAGTGCCACGCGATGGGGGACTGCACCATCGAAGACCGACTGAGCTACCGACGCAACCTCCTGCGGTGTCTCCGCTGCGGGTGGCTGTGGGTGGGGGCGGCATGACGAAGATAGATCACTCTGAGCGCTGCCCTTGCGGTCACATCCGAGCAACCCATGACGAGCGCGGGTGTTGGGCACGAACCGTAGATGACGAGCGGTGCTCATGCATCCGGTGGGGGAATCCCACGCATGAGCAGGCGCGAGTAGAGGACGTAAGATGAACGACGCCGAGATCGCGGAGATTCAGGCGCATCAGCATCGACAATCGACGGTGGGACTGCCGGATGGGCCATGCGCCAAGTGCGGGAGAGACGCTATCGAGCTTCTCGCCGACCTCATCGAGACGCGGGCGGCGCTGCGGGAGATGATCTCGATCATCGAGAGCGAGGAAATAAAAGGCGTGTGCCTGATCGCGCAGCTTCACGGTTGCCCTTTTCCGGCTGACGTTGCGGCGTCAAATGGGGAGAAGATTAAGCGCGCCCGCCGCGTGCTCGGGGAGGCGTGATGCAAAAGCGCGGGCAACTTACGGAGCGAGTCGCCGTAAAAGCCGTCGAACTCTTGGGGCGCAAGATCGACGTCGCCGAGTTGAGGCTCATGCCGTATCTCCAGTACGTGATGATGAACGAGCAGCGCATTGAGCCTGTCAAGTGCAACCAAGCCGACCGTGACGTGCTCCGGCGCTGGCGCGATGAGGGGCGCATCGAGGGCGACGCCTCGGGCTTGGGAATCACCAAGCAGTTCTGGGACAGCATCAACGAAATCCTGTTCCTGGCCTACGTGGATCGTGATGACTGACGCCGACCGGCTCGCGGAGATCAAGGCGTGGTGGGCGTACAAAGAACTGCTGATCGCGTCACGCGTCACCTTGGGTGAGGTCTCGGACTACATCGACTGGCTCCTCGCCCGCGTGGAGGCGTTGGAGCAAGCAAACTTCTCGCTCAACGATGCCAATGATCGGCTAGGCGCTGCCCTCACCATCTCCGACGAGGAGGCGGGGCGCATCGTAGTCCAAGCGTTCCAACTCTTCGTCCGCTCACACGGTCAAGATGAACCAGTTGCGTGGAGTTCTATGAGCATTCAAGAGCGAGCCATCTGGATAAGTTGCGCCGCGAATCTCTTTGCTGACCTCCGGCGACGGGCGGGGATGACGCCGTGAGCGAGTGGCGTCCCTGTCCTCGGTGTCAGGGGTCTGGTCGGATCGCCGATGATCGGGCGGTCGGCACGAGGATGCGTGAGCGTCGGGAGGCGAAGAAGATCACGTTGAGAGCCATGGCGCGGCGACTGAACCTGTCCGTGGCCTATCTCAGCGACCTCGAACTCGGACGGCGGCGATGGTCGCATACGAATGTCACGCGGTATGCTGACGTGTTCGGGAAGATCTGATGATTGTTCTTGAGACGCGCGTCTACGGGTTGCCCGTCGCCCAGGGGCGTCCGCGGGCGTTCAAGACGCCGACAGGGCAGATCCGCGTGTACGACCCTGCCAACGCGCGAGACTGGAAGCGGACGGTGCAGGCGCAAGTGCTCACGAACAAGCCCGAGGTGCCCGTCGATGGTCCGCTCGATGTGGCGCTCTACTTCGTGCTCCCGCGCCCGAAGTCGTTACCGAAGCGCGTGAAGTTCCCGACGAAGCGTCCCGACGCAGAAAATCTTAGCAAGGCGGTTTTAGATGCCATGCAGGGCGTGATCTATCGCGACGACAGCCAGATCGTGCGGCTCAGCGTGGCGAAGGACTACGGTGACGCTCCGGGCGTCTGGATTCGTGTGGAGATGATGAACGGGGCGGCGCAGTGAGAATCGGCCAAGCGGCCCGGAAGCTCGGCGTCTCGGTGTGGCTCCTCCGAGCGAAGGAGAAGGAGGGCGTCCTGCCGCCCGCGAAGCGGGACCTGAACGACCAGCGGCGGTACGACGACGAGGATCTGGAAGTGCTGCGGGCGCGGCTGTTCCCGCAGCGGGAGGACGCGCGTGTCCCCTGAGCCTCGCCCGACTTTCATCCTCCCGGTCACGCCGCAGTTGTTCTGCCGTGCCCATTTCCAGCGGCTCTGTCAGCCTGACGTGCTGATGACCCTAGCGCTGGCGACCTTGGCCGAACGCCTGCTGAAAGAGCCGACGTTTCTCGCGCTCTGCGAGGGCCAGGTCGACAAGGTCCAGGACACGATGCGGACGCTCGGCCCGATTTGCTGCTATCTCGGCGAGGGCGTGGTGGAAGACGTTGCCAAGGCGTGCCCGCGCGTGATGAACTTCGGATAGGAGGACACGATGCTGAACGATCCGAACAGTGAGCAAGTGATACAAGGGTGGGTGGAGAACCGGAGGCTCATTGGTATCACGACCCTCGATAACTTCTGGGACCTCATCCGGAAACTCCGGTTTCCGAAGAAGGTGGTTCTCAGTCGACAGGACTACCAATGGCTGTGGGAGCGAGTGCCGCTCGGCCAGCACGAGGGGACATTCGAGACCCTCCATGTCAAGGGCGTTGAGTTCGTGTATCGCGATCACGAGCAGCCGGAACAGGTCGACTGTTCAGCGTTCCAACTGACCGATTGGGAGACGCACGATGGCTAACCAGCGCCTCAGTCTTGAACTCGTCGGTCCGCGTCTCGTTCTGGAATATCGGCTCGGCTCGCACGGTGCGCTCTGGTTTGTCGTGAACGCGGGCGACGCTGACGCCATAGATGTCGAGTGCGATGTGCTGAGATCGGGTAATGCGAGCGCCATCTTGTCGCGCATTCACCGCGTGCCGAGAGGCGGAGAAGTTCAGGCGGTGTTTGAGGAGGCGCTGAACGGGCGCAACATGGGCAGGCGCCCGCATCCACGACAGTTGGTCAACGCGATGACGGCCGAGATTAGGGCGACGTTTGATAGTCCCAACGGCGCCGATTTCGTCCATGCGATCGCTGATCTAACATTTCCGGTGCGTCTGACCTATTGCGACGCGACGGGTGCCGGCTTTGAGAGCACCGGGCGGATGCATTGGAACGCGATCCTCCATCGCTGGTATTCCACGCCGCTTTCTTGGGGGCCGCGGAAACGCTTGTCACCGTGGCGACGAGTTATGGCGCGGCTCAAGGCCCCGGCCTGGCTTCGACACGTCAGAATCGTTCGGTGAAGGAGGACATGGTGGAGCAAGGTGGGAGGAAGTGGGACGGGTTCGGTGTCCAGATTGGCGAGCTCTTCGATATCCCCATCATGGCGCGAGTGGACTGCCCCATGAACCGACTCTTTCTCGTGAATCGTGGCTACATCGTCGGCGAGTTCATCGTGCATCCCGCACCGAAGGAAGGTGATCCCGGTGCCCAAGGCCAAGTGTGAGATCAGGAGTGAGACGCTGACGTTCTTCCGTGTCCCGGTCATTCTCGACCCGCAGTGCCCGCCAGGAGTGTTCTACTACCTCGATTGTAAGCAGTTACCAGGGAGGTTTCCGATGCAAGCCAGCGTCTACGATCACAAGCACTACACGGTGGACATCTGCGAGGAGATTCAGCCAGGCATCGACGTGCGGATCGCGTCCGTCGAGATTTACGATCCGTTCATCCGCACGAAGCTCGAACCGAGAGGGTGGCGGGTGGCCTGGGCGGTACTGCGGGGGCGGTATCGCCTCACCGTGCAGGTCTTCGGGAGTCCCGAAGCGCATCGTGCCGTGTTCGGGGCCGATTACACACCGATCGAGAGAGGAGATGGTGCCGGTGCCCAAAGCGCCGAAGTTAATGTCGCGCCCGTCCTGAGGCCACCCGGCGGGGCGGGCGATGCCTGAACGGGTGGAGCGCGTGATCTGGCTCCTGATCGGGATGCTGTGCGGCGTCCTGCTCGCGGGACTGGTGGTCTTTGGGGATTCGCTGGCCTTTTTCCGGCTGAGGCTCGTGGTGTGGTAGTCCCGCCGCAGCCTCGGCGGTGGCGATGGAGCTTCAAGCGGCCGATGGCCAGCGCGGCTCGGCGTGGGCCGTCGGTTCTAGGAACGACGGCACGCGTCTCGCGGGGGTCGATTCGTGATGGGATGATCGTGCCCGCCGTGCGTGAAGACATTCACGAGCGATTTCTGCGCGTGTGCGAGAAGGCGGCGGCCACACAGACGGGCCACCTCGACCAGCTCCGGGCGACCTCGATGAAGCGGACCGTTCGCCACGGCTGGATCGTGGACCCGAAGGGCCAGTGGAGACCCCGGAAAGGTACGCGCCGGATGACCAACAACGCCGCCTTTCCGAAGCGGAAGGGGTATGATCGGACCGACGGGGACGGCCTGATCCTCGATGACGGTCCTGAGGAGGTCGGGTGATGGAGTCGGCATGGCTGCTGCTCTTGCTCTTGCCCGTGATGGCCCTCGGTGGGCTTCGTGCCTTGCAGTCTGGCGATCGACTTCGCCACGAGATCAAGAGTCTTCCGAGGGATGTCTACGAACGCTACTTCGGTCCCGAGCCGATCCCCGGCGACTTGCCACTCTCGCAGCTCGACGACCATCTCCGAGCACGCGGCTGGGGGGTGTTCGGCACGGATGTGTGCGAGGACACGCTCGCGCAGATGCGGGCAGGCACGCTGCCAACCCTCGAGGAGCGTCTTCGCACCGTTGAAGGAGGATGAGGCCATGGACTTCTTCCAGCGCATGCAGCAGCAGGGAGCGCAGGTGGGCGTGCAGCCGCAGGGCCAAGCGACGGGCCAGGCGGCCGTGAATCAGGCGTCGGGTCTCGAGGCCGGGCGCCAGAAGGACCCGAGCATCAAGATCAGCATTCCGGTGAGCGCGATGCAGCGCCAGGGCGGGACGCCCGGGATCGCGCCGCCGCCGGCGATGCCGACGCCCCAGCGGCCGACCAGTGATCCGCGGGTCGTGGCGGCCCTCGCCCAGCGGCTCGCCCAGATGCGCGGTGGGCCGGTGCCTGGGGCGTAGTCGATGCAGTTTTATCCTGCGTGTGTTCGCTGCCGTGGACCCATCATTCGGTCTCGTGATCCTGCTGCGGATCACCTCGTGGCGTACTGTTCTGCACACTGTCGTTTGAATCGCCCACGCCGACCAGGGACGCTGGCCCGATGGTATCGCCGACTTCCATTCCTCAAGATGATCGCATGACCGTCATCATCCTCATCGTCGTGGCAATCACGACCACGCTGCTGCTCGTGGTGGCCCTTAATGTGATCGACCGGCTGGTGAGATTCCAGGAGCGCGAGGCTGAGGCATGGCGTCAGATGGTGAGTGCGCCGCGCGACCAAGGGAGCGAACCGAGGACCGAAGCCCCGCCGCTCAGGACGCCGTGGTTCGTGCCGACGTGGTGGACACGTCCTGGCTGGGAAGCACCAGAGCCCGAGGAGAGTCACATCCCGGTGTCCTTCGGCCCCGACCACGACGATTGGTCCGAGCCCGCACTCCCGCAAGCCCCGGTGCTCGCGGCGAAGTCGAAGTTGCGGGAGCTGGACGAGGAGCCGGGGATCCTGCCGAAGCCTGAGCCGCCCGCGCGTCCGTGACCGCTCGCCGACCCGCGATCGACGATCTCCGCGCCAGCATCCGCGACAACTTCGTCTCCGCTTGTCGCTCGCTTTACTTCATCAACCCGCGAGACACGGCGGGCATCCGCCCGCTGGAACTCTACCCGGAACAACTCGCGCAGTTTCGGGTGATGCAGCAGCAGGAACGTGAGGGGCGCCCGGTCCGCATCTGCAAACTCAAGTCGCGGCAGTCGGGCGACTCGACCTTCGGGATGGCGTGGCTCTTTCACAAGACGCACTGGGTGGACTACCAGCGGGCCTTGGTCGTCGCCCACGACGACTTCACGACGGCGGGTCTCTACGAGATGGGTCTGCTGTTCTACCAGGAACTCCCGGATGAACTGAAACACCCGATCGTGAAGAAGAACCGGCGCGAGCTGGCGTTCGCCGCTCCGCATGGGTCGACCTTGATGGCCCAGACGGCCGGCTGGCTCGACCTCGCGCACGGGCGGACCATCCAGCATGCGGTCCTGAGCGAGATCGACCGCTGGGTGAACCCAGAAGCCTCCCTCGACGGCATCTGGCCGACGATCCCGTTGAAAGCGGGAACGAGCATCATCATCGAATCGGTGGCGGCGGAATCGGACGGGTGGCTCCGGCATTTCTGGGAGGCGTGTAAGAAGGGCCAGACGACCTACACGCCGCTGTTCACGCCGTGGTACGCGGTGCCCGAGTTCGCGATCGCGCTCCCGGTCGGTTACGAGGAGTCCGAGGAAGACCGCGCGTGGCAACAGGAGTACGGGATCAATCTGAACCAGATCGCGTGGTACCGGGCGACGCTGGCGGATACGATCGCGAAGGAACCGTGGGGCGGGGAACGGAAGCACCGCCGACAGTATCCCTTCACGGACACCCAAGCCTTCGAGAGCAGCGGCTTCTGCGTCTTCCCCGACGTGGTGCTGGCGCGGCTGCGGGCGGGTACGGCGGATGCCCCGACCAGCTCGTTTCGCCTCATTCACACGGGCGGTGGCCGGTTCGAGGAGATCCCGGTGCCCGTGGACGAGGCGGATCTCTGGGTGTGGAAGGAGCCGGAGCCGGGGCGGTACTACGCGCTGGGCGTGGACATCTCGGATGGTGTCGGCCAGACCGAGAGCGTGGTAAGCGTCTGCGCCTATCCGGGCTACGAGCAAGTCGCCGAGTGGGCCTCCAACCGGACCAGCGTGGAGCAGACCGCGTGGATCGCCGCCTATCTCGCCGAGCGGTTCGGCGGGTCACAAGCGCTGGTGATCCCGGAAAAGAACAAGAGCGGGGTGCTCGCGGTCCACATTCTCGACTCGATCCCGCGCTCGTTCGATATCTTCCGGTGGCGGTTCCTGGATCGGCCGGCGTCGATCCAGAGCGTGAATCCGACGTACGGGTGGGAGTGCGTCGACCCAGAAGCGAAGATCCTGATGGATGACCTGCGCTGGGTTCCGGCGGATCTCATCAAAATCGGTGATCGTATTATGGGCTGTGAGGAACGTGCCCATCGGCCCGTAAGTCATCTGCGTTGGCAGACTGTTGTCGAGCGGAAGATGTTCACGGCTCCAATCCTTGAGGTGTCCCTGAGGAACGGCCAGCGCACGCGCGTCAGCTCGACGCATCCATTCTGGACTGGGCGAGACTCTCTCGGGCGGTGGCGCTGGATTACGGCGAAGGACCTGCGACCAGGCGATCAGCTCAAGTACTTGCCGATGTGGGAAACATTGCGGACCTATGATGCCGGACGGCTCTCGGCGTTTCTCGATGGCGAGGGACATTTGTCCCAGGGTCGGCGGTACGGATGTCATCTGCTTATTACCCAGGCCGAAGGCCCGCTGGCGCAAGAGATTCGCGAGTTGTGGTCGGAAGTCGGATTTCCGGCGACGTTCAAGTGGCTTCGACACAAGAAGCGATCACATTGCATCTCCGAGAAACCTTGTTCGGTGTCCGGTGTTGTACGGTTGGCCGAAGTGCTCCGTGCTCTCGGTAGTCTACGGCCGAGCCGCTTGCTACGAAAGTTTGCCGAAGGTGTTGACATCGACCGGCTCACGCTCAATTCGTTTTCGAGCGTGGCCGTCGAGGATGTCCGGCTTGTCGAAGAAGGTCCGGTCATCGGACTGACCACGGACCCGGATCATACGCTGATCGCCGATGGCATTGTTGGGCACAATACCAACGTGAGTACTAAACCCATCCTCGCGCAAGTCGCCAACATGGTCTTTCTCCGCGGCGACGGGATGGTCCGGTCGCGAGAGTTGTACGACCAGATGACGCGGTGCCTCGACATCGCGCCTGCGAAGCGGTGGTCCACGCGAGGCCGCTCCGACCGGGTGCTGGCGTGGCTCATTGCGATGATCGGGGTCTATCTCGACTTCGAGGGCGGCTCGGCGGGGGGCCTCATCTCGGAGAATCGCCCGCACGAGCGCGAGGCTCCGATGCGCGAACGCAATCAGTACGATGCCGAGGCGGACACGATCTTCGGGGACCGACGGCCGTCGGGCGTGAACGCCATGATCCCGTCCGACGTGGAGTTCTAGGTGGACCCCGAGCCCAGCGACGCCGACCGCTTCCCGAACGGCGCGGTCCGCTACATCTTCTGGTTTCTCTGCGCGCAGGGGTGCTCCTGGCGCGGGCTGTCCGACGAGGTGACGGGTGATCCGGCGTGGTACTCGCTGGTCTGCGCCTACGACGGCACGCCGCTGAGGAACGTGCATTGAGCCTCCGCCGCGAACTTCTCGAAGACGAGAAGCGCCGATCGGTCGACGAGGTGCAGGCCCCGAAGTGCCCGGCCTGTGAGCGGCCCGTGCGCGACCAGGACTGGGACCGCCACCGCTACGAGGTCCACGCCGACCCCAAGAACGTCATGCCCTACGGGAAGCCGGATGCTCGCGAGGCAGTCTTCGTCGGGCCGACGCCGGATTCGTTGGATCGGAAGGTCGCGGCGTGGCGGGCGTTGCACCCCGGCGTCCAGTTGCGCCTCCTGGGCAGCGGGAAAGACCGCGACCGGAACCTGCTGTTTCTGCGGTATCGTATCCACGACGCACAAGGGCGCCCTGGGCGCTGAGGAGGACCCCGATGGACCATCCGGTAGACACCAAGCAAGTGAAGCTCCGAGACGAGGCCCTGCTGGCCCGGCTCCAGCACTTCCTCGGGGAGGCCCCGAGCGAGCACGGCATTCGCCGGCTGCTGGCGCTCGCTGAGGAGTCGGTGCGGCTCAAGGCGAAGCTGGCGGTGCTGCCGCACACCGCCGTCAAGCTGCCCACCCTCGAGGACGCGGCCGACCTGCTCCTGAGCGTCATGGAGCTCCATCACCAGGACCAGGTGAAGGACACGGCGATCGACCTGCGGTATCCGAAGTGGGTCATCATGCTCGGCGCGGTCGGGCGAGTGGCGGATCACCGGGAGTTGAACGCCGGGGAGTTCGCGCCCGCGTGGCTCAATCGGCCCGCTGGCGTCGAAGCGGAGCCGGACGTCCGGCACTGTGAGCGGTGCCACCTCCCGATCCCGAACGCCCGGCGTGGGCAGTCGGCGTGCTGCAACAAGCACGGATCGGGTCAGGACGCGCACAGCGACGGCTGCGAGGCGTTCGCGAAGATCGCGCCGCTGGTGACGGAGCCCGCGCCCGGTGGGTGAGATCGAGGACAAGGCCAAGATCCACTGGTTCGACCGGCTCCAGGAAGAGTCGGACGTCCGGCGGGATCAGACCTTCCTCCGCGAAGCGGACCTGAACCTTCGATTCGTCCGTGGCGACCAGTGGCCGGGCACCCCACCCGGCATCGGGAGCCCGGACTCCATGCAGTACAAGTTCGTGATGAACGTCGTGGCGCGGAGCGTCAAGCGCAAGACCGCGCTCTTGACCGACAGCCGGCCAGGGATCGAGGTGCTGTCCCGGGCGCCGAACCGCCGCGGGACCGCCGAAACCTTCAAGGGCGCGATCCTGGCGATGTACGACGAGCAGAGCCTTGAGCAGCAGTTCGCCCACGAGATCGCCCGGGCCATCACGATCGGGACGGCGTGCGCGGTGCCGGTCTTCGACCCGACGCTCGACTACGGGCGCGGGGACGTGGCGATCCGGTTCTACGACCCGCGGTTCGTGTCGTTCGACCCATCAGTGACGCGGGCGACCCAGATGCACCTGGCCGAGTTCACGCAGGTCCGCGATGTCCTGCCGGTGAACCTCATCCGGGAGATGTACCCGAACCGGGGCGGCGAGGTCGAGGCCAGCACCAAGTGGTCGACCTACGACGGCCGACCGTCGGCCAGCCCGGGGGCCTTCGGGCGGGTCCTCAGCGCCATGCAGCGGGTCTGGAAGGGTGACAGCCGGACCGGGGAGTTGTCCGGGGTCCCGCGGGCTGAGCTGCGCCATACCTGGTACAAGGACTTCCAGCGTGACGACCGGGGCGAGGCGAAATTCGGCATCCCCCGCGTCCTCCGCCACGGCGTCGATGCCGAAGGCGTGCTGTTGGTGGACGAGTCCTTCCCCTATATCCACGGGCGCCACCCGCTCCATCTGTTCGATTGGGACATCGAGCACGAGCATCCCTGGGGCGTCCCGGAAGTCTCCGGCATGCGCCGCATCCAGTACAGCCTGAACCGGCTCGTCGGGCAGATCATGGAGAACACGCTCCTGACGAACCGCGTGATCGTCCAGGCGGACACCGACGCGCTGGACGCGAAGACCTGGACGGCCCTGACCTCGATGGCGAACGGGCTGATTCTCCGCACGAAGCTCGGACGCAAGCTGACCGTGACGAATCCCGCCGTGCTGCCGCCGCATCTGCTCACGCTGGTCGAGTTGCTCATGGGCGGGGTGGACGTGGTGTCGGGGCTGAGCGAGGCGAGCCACGGGGACCGGCCGCCGGGGATCATCAGTGGTGCCGCGATCTCCGAACTCCAGCAGGCCGCGCAGTCGATCGTGCGGCTGGAGGCACGGGCGTTCGAGGACTGGCTGGCGCGGATCTTCCAGCAAGTCCTCGCTCTGATATGGTCCTACTACACGACCGACCGCCTCCTCCAACTCCTCGGCCCGAGCGGCGACCTTCTGACCTTCGAGTTCGAGCGGTCGAAGTTTCTCCAGAACGACGAGGGCGGGACGATGCCCGAGGACGCCTGGCAGGACTTCCGCTTCCGCATCGTGCCGGGGAGTTCGCTGGCGAGCACGCGGGTCCAGCGCGGCGTGATGGCGGCCAATCTGTACCAGTTGGGTCTCTTGCCAGGCTCCGAGGTCCTCCGGGCCTCCGAGTGGCCGGCCCCGGACGAGACGGTCAAGCTGGCCCGGAAAGAGCGGGCGGAGTTGGGGCCGCTGGCGGTGCCGCATGGGGGCAAACAGATCCGGGTTCCGGGCATGCGGGCGGGCGGTCGGTAGGGCGTGGCGCGGCGGGGAGGAGTCGAACCTCCGACCTGACGCTTACGGGGCGCCTGCTCTGCCGAACTGAGCTACCGCCGCAGGTCGTCGCCATGATACCCGAGGCCCCCAGAAAAAACTCTCTTGCGTAGCCGGGTGAACATGCTTTAATCGCGGATAGAACGGC
>ERZ1292644.107-Hain-H14-01um-R2-107-length-57075-cov-9_pt1 | contig 57075 bp, 92 predicted proteins | sample MGYA00564402_ERZ1292644 | MGnify/ENA primary metagenome ERZ1292644 (study PRJEB36523, sample SAMEA6512644) | groundwater metagenome | collected 2019-01-09 | study: AquaDiva: Metagenomics assemblies of 32 groundwater samples
CCGTTCTGATGCACCAGCTCTCCTTCTTCGACCCCGCCCTACGCGCGGCGCACGCGCGGCGCACGGACCCCGAGACCTCCCACGCCGCGGCTGCCCTGGCGGCACCGATAGCCGATCGACACCGGCGGCTGATCCTCGGCGCCCTGGCCCGCCGGCCCATGAGCTCCACGGAGATCGCGCGCTTCACAGGCCTCTCCATGGTCCAGGTAGCGCGCAGGATGCACGAGTTGGTCGAGGTCGAGCTGGCGCACGATACCGGGGCGAGGCGGCCCACGGAGAGCGGCCGAGCGAGCATCGTGTGGGGGGCGGCATGACCCCCGAGGCCCTCATGGCAGCCTACGGGGCTCTGAAGCCTGGGGACTGGCTCGAATATCACCGCGGCATGTTGGCCATCGACCGGGAAACTTCGTCCAGCCCCAGGGCGGTGGGCGATGCGGCGTATCTGCTTGGGCGCGGCTCGGCCATCCTCATCCAGCAACGCCACGGGGCGCTCGACTACAGCTACCTCATCGGCAAGCCCGCATGATCCGATCGCTCAAATGGCCCTGCTCAAGCTGCGGCAAGCTCCACAGCCGGACGGGCCAGCGGTACTGCGGGGACTGCCACGCCGCCTACATGCGCGCGTGGCGAAAGACTCATCCGCGCGTGGAACTGCGAATCGTGGAGTCTCCCTAGAACGAATCCAGACAAGCGAGGAGGGATCGATGAGTTCAAGTTGCATGAGCGAGAACGTCTGCACCGAACAGGAAGGTGAGGAAATCTACCGCTGGGCGATCAAGGCGTTGGAAAGGCCAGAGGATTGGGCTTTCAGCCACTACGTCGCGACCCATCTGCCGACCGGAATTGAGTTGTGGATCGCCAGCGGCATTGGCTTTTTCAGCACTTGGAAGCCCAAACCGCGGATATATTTCGGCCGCTACCGTATAGGCGGGTTGCACAGCCACATGGGCTATGAGATCGAGCCTCGCCGTATTTTGTTCGGCTTGTTCACGGTCAAGCGCAAGGTCTGCCGGGCTCACAAGTTATGGGACCGGCTGCATGAAGTCCGGCATCAAGTGCCTTCGGAGCAGTTCAAGGAGCTGCGGAAGGCAATGAAAGTAAGCACGGGCGTCGTGGTGCCATTCAAGAATGACCAAGCGGCTTTTAAGATGCTTATGAGCCCCGTCGGCACGTGGGCTAACGGCGTGTCCTCCAGCACGCCCACGGCCTGCTCCCAACCGGCGGGGCTCGCCAGATGACAGTGCGCACTCCGGCACGGTAGGGCTGATGGCGGATTATCTTGGACGAGATTCCATCCTGATCGAGCAAAGCCCGGAGTATTGCCGGATGGCGGCTGCGCGCATCAGGGCCGGCTTGGGGCGCGTCGATGGCATTGTGCAGAGCGAGCCAGATTTACCGTTATTCGAGGGAGCCCGCGTGCGGACGGCACAACACCTGGCCGCGGGCGAAGCTAGATGACGCAGCGGAGCGAGGTCGGGGCGGAAGCACCATGGGGCCTCGTTCATCAAGGCGCTACCAGAAGGGGGCCGGCAAGCGCAGCGGCGGCTCAAAGGTGGGAATGCCGCAAGACCGGCGGGGCGTGGGATAGCCTCGTACAGTAGCCACCAGCCGCGCGCTCACCCACGATAGACGCGCGGTGCCAAAGCGGGGGCTCGGCTCCAAGCGGGGCACGACCTAAACGCTGAAGGCAGCGAGACAACTTCGCGCAATTTTGCGGGGGTTAGTCTCTCTCTGCCTTCACGAAGGCTCTCACCAAGGGGACACATAAGAGGGAAAGGAAGTAAGAGGGGACAGGAGATGAAAGAGCTGAACTGGGAAACAGACTTGGAGTGGTTCTTTCTGCGCTTCTGGGAGGCTTATCCAAAGGAAAGAAGAATGGAGAAACTAAAAACCCGCGCGGAATTCGAGCGCGTCATCAAAAAACGCCTCGCCACGCCCGAGCAATTGATCGAGGGAGCCGAACGCTATGCTGACTACTGCCGAGCAACCGACCGTGACCCCCATTGGATCGTCTACCCGGCGCGATGGCTTAAATATGGCCGATGGTCCGACGACTACCGGGCGGAGCTTGACCGTACTCACCCAGCGCTACGCGGGATAGCCGAGGCGAGGACGCATTGAAGAAAGTCTTGTGGCATATCCAATTTGCATTTGGCGTCGCAATTACCGCCTTAACGGTTCTCATTTTTGCTTGGGCCGCTGTGAAATTATGCCTTTTGTGGTTCGGCGATTGCCCATGACGCGAACGCCTGGCCGAGACATCCATGAATAATCTCACCATCCTCACCCAGCGCTCCGAGGCATTGCGCAAGCTCGAAACGGAGCTCGCCCAATTTGAGCGCGAGAAGCTGACGCCGGCGACGGAAGATCAGGCTCGGACGATCCTCGGGCGGCTGGTCGTCCACTACCCCAGCGATGGGCGGAGTTCAAAGGACTGGAAGATCGCGGGCGAGGACTGGTTACGGGAGATGGCCCACTTCCCGCTCGACGTGCTCGAGGAGGGCCGACGGGACTATCTACGGCAGCCCTATCATCGGATGCCCTCACTGGGCGAGATGCTGGCGTTGTGGAGTCCGCCCTATGAGCGCCGCCTGGCTGATGCAAGGCTCATGCGCGAGCAGGTCGAGGCTTGGCAACGCCCCGTCTACGAGGGGCCCACCGAGGCCGACAAGGCGGACATAACCAAGGCCGTGGCCGAACTCGGCGCGCACGTCAAAGCCAAGGGCCGCCTAGCCTTCGGCCACTGATCCACGTCCATGGGCTGTTAAAACCCTTCGTTAAGGTCTATACGTTATTGAAGCGTAAGGCCTTTTCGGAGGCGCGCCGTTGCGTGTTATCTTTCGCGGCCACAACTACCGTCTGCAGCTCGAGCCCGGTGACCTCTTCGAGCAGGACGGCAAGATAATGAGGGCGGGGCAGCCCTGGGGGATCACGAAAACCGTGGCCCCGCACGAACTGTCCACGTTGGCAAGGGCTGTCGATGTGGACACCGGATCGGGTGGGCCAGAGACTGCGTGAGGCCTTCCGCACCCTGGCCCGGCTTCCCAACCGAGACCTGCGCTATCTGTTCCCCAAGTTGTGCTCATGGCCCGAACTGGCCCGTTCCAAGCGCGAGGACTTCGCGGACGAGTGGACCCGGATGCCACGGATCCCACCGGAGCCGGCCGCGATCGACGAAATGGACGAGGCCCTGCAATGGCTGATTCCCCTCAATCCGCAGGAGCGCCTACTACTCTCGGCCTGGGCGCTGGGCACGCCGGCCTACTGGATCGCCAAGGAGCGGCACATCTCGAGGCGCACCTTCTGGCGTGAACGGGCGCGGGCGCTTGGTGACATAGCCGTGAGGCTCAACGGCCATTAACCATCCTTCGCTCTTGACACCGTTGGCACACTAGGAGCACGTTTTCTGCCGATGATGGGCCGGTCCCTGAAAACGGGGCGCGGCTCTTTTCTTTGCCCCAGCCATGAACAACCTCGAGGAAACGATCCACCGCTATTCCCCTAATCCCCAGGCCGAGGTTTTCTCTGCGATTTGCAACGCCCGTGAGCTATCCGAGGCCGACCGCAAGTGGGCCCGCGACATGCGCACGGCGTACCGGCGCTATCACTGTTTGCGCCCCAAGCAGATCGCCGTGGTCGAGGGGCTGTGCCGCAAGCTGGGGCTGCCGATCGACGGCTCGGCGCTGTTCGGCCATGGCTAGGTATCTCGCCGCGTGGGCGCTGTGGGCGGTGGGCGATGGCGTAAGCCGGCTCATGCGCTGGCCGTGGTGCGGGGGCGTCTATCCTCTCTATCACCGGCTGATGGTGTGGTCGGACGCCATGCAAGGTGACGGAAAGGGGCCGTGGCAAAGCGTGCAGTGACCGGGTTTCCGGGTTTTTAATACGGTCTGAAAATTGACGAAACCGACAGGCAAACCGCCTGGCCGGCCCAAAGGCTCCCAGCTAACCAAGAGCTCTAAATTCGCCCTCCAAGCGGCGGAGCAATTCGGCTGGCCGGTGGCGATGATGCTGGCCGAGATGAGCGAGCTCTACACCGAAGCTAGAGCCATCCGTGCCAAGAAGAAATTGACGGCGACCGACAAGAAGAATGCCCGCCAGCTCGCTCGACAAGCCGCTGGTATTGCCAGAGACGCGGCGCCTTATTGCCATCCACGGTTAGCGTCCGTGCAGCACAGCGGCGACGATGATCACCCCTTGATACCCAAGATCGACGACCGCGAGCTCGCCCGCCGAATTGCCCTGATCCTCTCACGCGCAGACCCGAAGAAGGCAGCCTGATATGCCCCGTGAGCTTGAGCGAATGGTGGCCGCTATCAAACGTAGTGGTGGCGCTAAAAATGCTTATGCCGTGGCGCGTGCCAAACTCGGCACCGATGCTCAGATCAAGGCGCGGCGGAAGAATAAGAAGAACCGCCACCGCACGATCATGGAGGGCTGAATGACGGGCCTATTGACCAAGCCCCCCGCGGGCGGGTTCGGCGCCCTCCCTGGCCGCCAAGCCTTGCGTGGTTACACCGATCCCAACATCGACCCGAAATACGCCCCGGCCCGAGGCGCCATAGCCGCTCTCTATGACGCTCGGCTGCGGGCCTCCCAAGGCAAACCCCTTCGTGGGGTAGGCGGCCCGGAAGCGACGGAGCGCACCTTGAGGGCCTACGAAGGCGCCGGACCGTCGAAGAGAGAAGCAAATGGCGAGACGGTCGGCGAAACCTCCAGCGCAAGCCTCGGGGGTGGAGGTGCGGCGGTAGGGGGAGCCATGTCTGCGGCCGAGGCCGAGCGCAAGCGCGCCAAGAAGAAGAGCACGACTATCCTGGGGAGCTAGATGATCCTCTCCGAGTCCAGGCTCAACGGCGGCCGGGCCATCATCCAGTTCATCATCGATGATGCCACGGGCGCGTTAAGCAGCGTGCGCGTTCAGAAGGATCGCGCTTTCTCGCCCGTCGTCATTATCAGCCAACCAGCAAAGGCCGATGCTTGGCTCTCCGTCGGGACGTTCACCGACCGTAGCCTCAACACCAAGAGCCTGTCGCTTAGCGCAACCCTGAGCGCGGACGGCGAGTGGGAATTGCCGCCCGGTGTCATATTGGCCTGCCGCAGTAGCTCCTGATGGCCATCGGCACGCGCACGAATATCGGCACAACGCAATCGACGGCGGAGAGCACGACAATTTCTCTCTCGACGATTGCAGCGGTATCGTCAGGCGATACGATCGTAGTCGCATCCCTCTCGCGTAATTCTTCGGGAGCAGCGGCTACCCTCTCCGATAGCGCAGGCAATACTTATGCATTAGCTGTTTCCGACTATTCTGCTGTCCGAACAACAAGTTTCGCTTTGCATTTTGTGGCCAATGCTCTAGCCCTGAGTTCCGGGCAGACCTTGACGATCGAATGGACGACTACGGTTGCAGTGAATCAAAAAGCCGTCAGCGCCTTCAAAGTATCGGGCATCACCACCTCGACCGCGGCGCTTGATGCGACTGGCACCGCAACAGGGCAAAGCACGACGCCAAGTGTCACAAGTGGCGGCACAGTCCAGGCCGATGAATTAGTGGTTGGGGCGGTGGCGTTTCGAGACAATGGCACGGTCTTTACGCAAGATTCGAGTTATGCCACGCCGCCAGTAGAAATCTACTCACCTACGAGTGCGGGCGTTGCACAGGCACGCAATATTGGCGGGGGTAATCTGGTCGCTACATCGACTGCCACATTTACATATGCCCCCGAAGTCGGGTCAACGTTGTTATGGATCGCCATGATCGCGACATTCACGGCTGCCACATCCACGGGGGCTGAAGCAGCTTTGGCTGGCCACGGTCTGCTTCTGGGGCGCTCACGGAACAAGCTGGCGTTCACGGGCATGAGAGAGCGCGTGCCTGAGCATCTGAGCTGCCAGAGCGTCGGCCATGCGCTTCCGTTGCCGTCCGGTTTCGTGATCAGCCCATAAGGAGCCGCGCCTTTGTACCTGGGCGATTTCAGCACCGGCTCCACGGTGTTCTTTAGTTTTACAACTGTGAACTCGTCGGGTGTTCCGACTGCGCTCTCGTCCGGCGGCGTCACGGTTTATCGGGACGGCTCCACTGTCCCAGCTACGACCGGCGTGACGCTCACCGCGAGCTTCAACGCCGTCACCGGCTTCAACCGTGTCCAGATCGACATGGTTGGCACCTCGACGTTCTATCAGCCGGGGGCCGAGTTCACCGCCATCATCTCGTCTGGGGCAGCATCGGAGAGCCTTGCCGGGTACACCCTGGCCCACTGGTCGGTGATCCGCGGCACGCCGGTTACGGTGTCCACGGCAGTTTCGATCTCGACCGCCTCGCTGATCTCGACCTCCAACGTCTTTGCCTCGGTTGCTACGGTCACGGGTAACGTCACCGGCTCGGTGGGTAGTGTCGCCAGCGCGACCGGCATCGCCCAGGCGGTGTGGAATGCAACCCGCGCGTCTTACACCGTTGCGGGTAGCTTCGGGCAAAGCATCTCGACAGGCTCGTCTATCGCCGCCGTGGTGTGGGACATCAATTCCGCCTCCTCGGTCACGACAGTTGGCTCGGTAGCCTCGACCGTCTCGGCCGACGTGAGGCTTTGGCTCGGCACGGCTCCGAGCACGCTGGGCACCGGCTCGCATATCCGGGCCTCCTCGACGTTGGAGTTCCTGGCGCTCTCGACTGCCGGCATCATCGCCGATGCGGTGTGGGATGAAGGGTCGAGCGATCACGTCTCGACCGGCACCTTCGGTCAAAATCTCTTCGGGGTTCGCGCTGGGACGGCTGGCGTTGCCAACGGCTCGTCTTGGATCATCCTCGACTCCGGCGCCTCGACGCGGGACGACTTCTACAACTCCGCGATGGTGCTCATCACCGGGGGCGGCGCCATCGGCCAGACACGCATCATCGAGGACTACGACGGCACGACCAGAGCGGCTTTCGTTTCCCCGGCTTGGATCATCAACCCGGCTTCGACCTCGCAGTTCGTGGTCCTGCCCTTCGACATCGTTCTGCCATCCTCGAGCGTGAACGTCGCCGAATGGATCGGTGTTGCTCCATCAACGTTAGGCCCGAACAGCAACCTCCAGGTCTCCACGGCAACCCTGATCTCCACGGCGCAGACCATCGCTTCTGTAGCCTCGATCACCTCGACGGTGCAGGCCGATGTGGCTCTCTGGCGTGGTACGGCGCCTTCTACGCTGGGTCCGAGCTCGAACCTTCAAATCTCGACCGCAAGCAACATCGCCTCGGCGTCGTCGGTCACGACGGTTGGCACCGCCATAACGATCTCGACCACGGGCGCCTTGGTTATCAATGCCGAGGTGGTGGATGCCCTTGCCACAGACACCTACGGCGAGCCAACGGCCGCGCCGCCAGCGACTCCGACCATGGCCGAGATGCTGCGCTTCCAACATTTCACTCTGCGCCATCAAATCCGCGTGAACTCGTCGAACAAGACGTTCTTCAACTCGTCCGGGCTGACGCTGTGGACTAAGGGACTCCTGGGCGACAGCGCCACCTACATCGAATTGCTGGGCACAACTGCGACATGAACGATAAACCACAGAAATGCCCGAGATGCACAGCCGAAGTTTTCATGGAGCTTTTTGATGCAGGCGGGTTGCATCGCGGATGGGAATGCTACTGGGGACATCAAATTGTTGTCGCCAAAAATATTCCTGCATCCGAAACCACCAAATATGAAGAGCGGAAACGTCGCTGTCCTGTGCAATGGGTATATTTTCCCGATCTTTGGTGAGGATGATCTGAGTAGATGCCGATCAACACCCGTGAACTCCTGCAGTCCGCGGCAGGAGTGGGCTTCCTGCCTTTAGGCCCGAACGTCACACCGACAAGCCCGCTAGATCAGGAGTGGCTGCAGCAAAGCGCGTGGGGCTATTCGGGCGTGCTCGCGGCTACGCCCGGCGCGCCTCCCCCGGCTGCCGGTTTCACAACGCGGCTTGAGCGTGATCGCCGCCGTTATCTTCCGCGTTCCGTCAAACGACGCGCACTGTAAGGAGTAGCTAATGCCTAGTCGTTACGAACTCGCCTTTCAGCCGGTGCGCAACTCCTCGCAATCGAGCGCGCCGGCCTTCGATGTCACGCTGTCAACGGCCTCGACGGCCAATGCTCTGCAGTCAAGTGGTGTCAGAGAATGGGATGGCCCCTCGGGCCGGGCTGTGCGTTTCGCCGAAACGTCAGGCGTTGATTACCGCGTGGCGTTTGGAAGTTCAACCATCGTGGCCGGCACGACCGGGAACACGCTCGTTCTGGGAGGCGCAGCCGAAGCCTTCTACATCCAGCCGGGCCAGACCTACGTCGCCATCATGACCACCTCGACCCAAATCTCGGCCGTGAACATTGCCATCGGCTTCGGCCGTTAGGAGCAGCCCATGACCACACGAGCAGCCAAGCGCGCCGAAGTGAGCGCAGTCGATATTCCCGCAAAGGACTTACTCGCCATGCTTCAGGATCCGGCGCACTACGACAAGATGATCCGCGATCTCGCCGAGCGGCAGGCCAATGCGGAGGCGGCAGAAGCAGCGGCTCACGAGGCGCGCGACAGTGCCGAAAAGGCCAAGGCCGAGATCGAGGCGGCGAGTAAGGCCGCCGAGGAAGCATTGGAGCGAGCTAGAGCCAAGCACGAGCAGGAAATGGCCGAGGCGCGGGCGGATGCCGAACGAACGCGCACCGTCTGGGGAACCCGCACCGCTCAATGCGATGCGCGGGTCGTTGAGCTCGACACCACGGCCAACCGATTGGCCGACTGGGAAGTGCGGCTCACAGGCCAGAAGATAGCCGCAAAGGAAGAGGCAGACGCGCAGACCGTCGAGTGCAATCGTCTTGCCACCCTCTCCATCCATCTCGCCGACCAGGAAGCCTCGCTTGCCGCGAGGGGACGAGACTTGGGCGAGCGCGAGGGCAAGTTCAAGAACCGGCTGCGCCAGCTCAACGAAGGACTCTAGCCATCACGCCTGTTGTTCTGATGGCCGGGGGGCGCGGGCTGCGCCTCCATCCGCTCACGGATTCCCGACCAAAGCCTATGCTCCGCGTGGGCGGCAAGCCCATCCTCGAGCAGATCATCGAGGGCTTCTCCAGCCAGGGCTTCAAGCGCTTCTGGCTGTGCCTCAACTACAAGGCCGACGTGATCCAGGGCTACTTCGGCGACGGCGGAAGCCGGGGCGTGAAGATCAAATACGTCCACGAGGAGCACCCGTTAGGCACGGGCGGGGCGCTCAACTTGCTCCCGAAGTTCGAGACGCCGTTCATCGTCTCCAACGCCGACATCCTGGCCAAGATCAAATACGGCGAGCTCATGGAGTTTCACGCTCGCTCGAATGTCCAGGCCACCGTGTGCTTGGGCCTGCATCAGTATCAGGTGCCCTATGGCGTGGCCGAGGTCCGGGATGAGTTCCTGGTAGGTATTCGAGAGAAGCCCATCAAAAGCGAGATGGTCAATGCCGGGATTTATGTGATAGAACCCAAGGCGCTAGATCATGCACCTTCCGGGCCGTTCGACATGCCCGATCTCATTTCCAAGCTAGAGAACGTCGCCGCCTATCCCATCGAGGGATTTTGGCTAGATGTGGGGCACTTCGAGGCGCTGGTCGCGGCTAATCAGGAGTGGGAGTCGTGAACATCTGGATGGTGCGCTTCGCGCCCTACGGTGGGCCGATGCTCCATGATCTGTTCTTTCGGAGCGAGAACGCAGCGCGCAAGGTGCGTGCCGAGGCTCTGGCGGCCAAGGAAACGGTGGTGCTCAAGGATGATTTCGGCATCGAGCTCGCCATTGATCCGAGTCGTTGCGCCATCAGCTTGACCAACTCCGAATCCTCGGCGGCGTTTACCGCGGCGTTGAATACCTCCAATCAGCAAGCCGCACAGGCTTACCATCTTCCGACAGGCCCGCGTAACTTCGAACCGGGGTCGTCGTTGCAGTGAGCGTGCTTGGCGTGGTACTGGCAAGAGGAGGCAGCCGACGAGTGCCAGGCAAGAACCTACGCCTGCTAGGCGGCTATCCGTTGCTGGTCTGGACGCTGGCCGTCGCGCGGCACAGCGAGACCTTAGATCGGATCGTTGTGTCATCGGACGACGAGGCGATCCTTGAACTGGCGCGGGCCAACGACGTGAGAGCATTGAGACGCCCGGCCGAGATGGCGACCGACGCGGCAAGTTCCTACCCGCCGTTGCTTCATGCTCTGGAGGCCCAAGACCACTCATTTGAGTGGCTGTGCTTGTTGCAGCCCACTTCGCCGTTTCGGGCGCCTTGTGACATTGATGCTTGCGTTGCCGCCACGGTGCAGGCGTCCTTGCCAGCCGTGGTCTCGGTCGAACTGGGGAAGCTGGTGCCGAACGGAGCGGTCTATGTCGGCAACGTGGAGTGGCTGAGAGAAAGTCTAGCGCGAGGCGAGCCAAGACCCTTCGACAGCCCGGCCTGCGGCTTCTACTTCATGCCCTCAACTAGAAGCATCGACATAGATACGGAGGAGGACTTCGCGCGCGCGGAGGAGATGCTGGAGCAATGGGGAGCGTGAACGATTATCGACGGTTCGTTGCGTATTTCCATTACGTCGGTTGGAGTTGCTGGTCATTTGGCTTCCATGTCGATGTGTGCCAGCCAAACATTGAAATTCACTTGCCGATGGGATTCGTTCGGCTTGGTTGGGAGCGACTAGCGACATATATGTTTCGAGCAGATGGCAGCGCGAAATACCGAACTGTCGGTATCGGGGCACCATGAACCCCTTCTTCGCCCGCGCCGAGGAGATGCTGGAGCAATGGGGAGCATAATTCCAGAGTGGTTGATTAAGAAATGCCGTGACGGTTGCGCAGTTTATAAAGCGCCGGATGGCACATTTGTCATTTACGACCGATCACGCGACCTTGATCCGCTTTATGGAATCCCATCACGGAAGTTAGCAAATAAAATCACTAAGGCGATCCGGCAGTCCTATTGGAATGGCAGTTGCGAATCACGCGCTTGGGATGAATAACCCATTCGCCGCCCACTACGAGCGCTGCAACACCGGCGACCCGGCGGACAAATACCGTGACCTTCCTGAGTTCCCGCACATCATTGACATCGAGGTGACGTCGGCCTGCAACTACAGTTGTCTCATGTGTCCGACCGGGAATCTGTCGCTTGGGCGCAAGCCGGAGTTTATGAGCTGGGCGACTTTTGAAACAATTCTCAACCAATGCGTCCACTATCGCACGGCCCTCCGGTTCATCGGCTGGGGCGAGCCTTTGTTGGGACAAAATAGGCAACCCCCTGTCGTTCTCGACTTTATCAAATGGGCGCATCGCGCCCAACTTCTCACGCACCTCAATACCAATGGATCGTTGATGTACCGTGACGTTGCTGGGCGGCTTTTGAACGAGGGGCTTGATTCCATTAAGTTCTCGTTTCAGGGGACGGATGGGACGACGTTCGAGGAAATGCGGAATACGAAGCGGATCGGACCCATCCATTTTGAGAAATTGCTTGAGACCATGCGGATGTTCAAGGAGATGCGCGGGGCTCGGGTATTGCCGTGGATCGCGGCCTCGACCTCGATCACCTACGAGACGCCCGAGATGGTCGCGGCCTTCAAGGAGCGCGTCGAGCCGCTGGTCGATCATCTGGGCGTCGGCACCACGATCTTCGACTACATGGACATGAGCGCGGTCAGGCTACGACCTGCGGAACGCGCAACGCTCGAGCGCCTGCGCGCCTTCGAGAGCACGAACAAGCGCCATCCCGTGCCCTGCCCGCAGGTGTATGATTCGCTCTCGATCCATGCGGATGGGTCTGTGGTGGTGTGCTGCAATTCATACGACGATACCGGCAAGATCGGCAACGTGAACGAGACGCCCATCAAGGAGATATGGCGGCACCCGAAGATCGAGGCCTACCGGGAGCGGTTGGCGCGCAAGGACTACAACGCGCCGCTGTGCGAGAGCTGCTTCGACTACATGGACTGTGTGGAGGGGAAGGCATGAGCGAATGCTGGGTCTGTGAAATGGGCTGGCCGACAGTGTTAACTAATGCCTCGGCCGGGCTTACACAGCCGTTTTGCGAATATCACATGACTCATGGCCCCAAGAGTGAATTAGTGCCTTGTCGCTGGTGCAGTAGCGAGGCGCACAAGATTTATCACTATGGCGCCTGCCCGCGCGTAAAGAGAATGGAGTTCTATGAGGACGGCACTATTAAGCGAGTAGAGTTCCATGATGCTGCCCCCGCTCTGGTCTCCTGAAGTCGAGGCCCGCGTCCAGGCCGAGGCGCGGGACATGGACAAGCAGGAACGGGCCCCAGAGGTCAAGTTCTGCACTCGCTGCGTGGTCTCCAGCCAGCGGCCGAGGATCGTGTTCGACGATGAAGGGGTCTGCTCGGCGTGCCGGTATGCGGAGCGAAAGAAAGCCGGAATCGACTGGAAGGCGCGCGCGGACGAATTGCGAGCGCTTCTGGCGAAATATCGCAAGGACCATGCCTATGACGTTATCGTGCCCTGCTCCGGCGGAAAGGACAGCTCTACTGTAGCCTACCGGCTCAAGCATGAGTTCGGCATGACGCCGCTGTGTATCAAATGGGCGCCGCACATCTACACGGAGATCGGCCGCCGGAACATGGAGAATTTCAACCATGCCGGCTTCGATGTCATCGAGGCGACGCCCAATGGTCTGCTCCACCGCAAGCTGGCGCGGCTGGGCTTGGAGTTCTACGGCGATCCGTTCTTGCCGTTCATCTACGGGCAATTGGCGTGGCCGATGAACGCCGCCAAATGGTTTGGCATCCCGCTCGTGTTCTACGGCGAGAACGGCGAGGCGGAGTACGGAGGCGACCCTGCGGCGAATGATAAGCCATGCTGGAGCACGGAGGATTGGACGCGGGTGTACATGAAGGGCGCGAGTTTCGAGAAGCTGCTATTTCTGGGTCGGCAGCTCGGCGCGATAAGCGAGCAGGAGCAGCGTCAAGCGAGCATGTTCTATCGATTGCCGGACTTCGACCGCGAATTCATGGGCGGCTTCGGGCCCACGAAAGAAACACGCCCGCAATTCCACTGGCTCGGGTATTATCTACCCTGGCATCCGCAGGGGAACTACTACCATGCCGCAGAGCACACGGGCTTCGAGGCCAACGAGGAAAGATCGCAAGGGACGTACTCGAAATATGCCAGTCTCGACGACAAGCTCGACGGACTGCACTACTACCTTGGCTACATCAAATTTGGTATTGGACGCTGCACCTCGGACGCTGCGCATGAGGTACGGGATGGTGAGATCGGCAGAGAAGAGGCTGTGGCGCTGGTTGGAAGATACGATGGAGAGTTTCCGACTCGACACTTGGACGACTGCCTCGCCTACCTTGGCATGGATCGTATGCAGCTCGACCGCGTGATCGACCGCTTCCGCCCCGAGCATCTATGGGAGCGCACGCATGATGAAGGTTGGCGGCTGAAGCACACCGTCTATGCTGATGCCAAAAGCGAGGCCGCATGAAATACGAATTCAAACGATGCTACATTTACTGGAACGTCCCGGCGGAGGCAATCCTTGCGGAAATGTACGAACAAGGTTGGGCGTTGATCGGCACTCTGCCGAGAGAAGTCCGTGGGCCCCTAGCCGAACACGAAACTCCAGCGTCTTTGCTTTTCCAGCGTCCTCTGAGTGCTCAAGTTCCGGCTGATAGCGCGGCTTGACTGCGATGGCTTGACATACTATATATTGTGCCTCTGAGCCAAAGGAGACGCAATATGGCGCGATGGGCCTCGCTAACTCCGCTTGAGCGGTTTGAGCAAAGAATAACAAAAGATGCGAGGTCCGGATGTTGGCTGTGGACTGGGGCGAAAGCAACAGGCTATGGCCTCATTTGGAATGGCGAGAGATATGAAGTAGTCCACCGCTGGGCCTACAAACATTTTAAGGGAGACATCCCTCCAGGTTACGAAATAGATCATCTCTGCTTCAAACGAGGCTGTGCGAATCCCCAACATCTTGACGCAGTAACGCCAGAAGAAAACAGGCGACGCTGGGGAGTGTCATATCGTGGAACAAAACGAAAACCACGGAAACGATGCGCTCAAGGACATAAGTTAACGCATGACAATATCATTTCTGATCCCCGAACTGGTTTACTTCGGGGCTGTAAACAGTGTCGCCGAATAACAGCACTGGCGTGCTATTATCGGCATAAAGAGCGTTATCTTAAACTGAAGCGCGAGCGCCGTGCTCAAATTTCGGCTGATCGCAAGATTGGACATCAAAACCAAACACCTAGTTAAAACGGTTCGGCTTGAGGGTCTGCGCGTCGTCGGCGATCCTGCAGAATACGCTAGGCGCTACGATGAGGAGGGCATCGACGAAATCCTGTACATGGACATCGTAGCCTCGCTCTACCGCCGGAACAGCCTGCACGATCTGGTGAGCCACACCGCCGAGGAAGTATTCTGCCCCATGACCGTGGGCGGGGGCGTGCGTTCGGTAGCCGATGCCGTGGCGCTGCTCAAGGCCGGGGCCGATAGCGTGGCCGTCAACACGGCGGCCATAGAGCGGCCCGAACTCATAACCGAGATCGCCAACCACATCGGCTCGCAGTCCGTGACGCTGCAACTGGACGCGAAGAGGAAAGGCAATGGCTGGGAAGCATACTGCGACGGCGGGAGGCAGCCGACCGGGAAAGACGCGATTGCATGGGCCAAGGAAGCGGTCGGGCGTGGAGTGGGTCAAATCTTGCTCACCAGCATCGACTGTGAAGGTACACGAGGGGGATTTGATTGTGCTCTCGCGCAGGCGATCTCAAAAGTGGTGCCCGTTCCAGTTGTGGGGTGCGGAGGAATTGATCAGGCTGGACATATACTCGAAGCAGCAAGAAACGGAGTCGCTGGCATAGCCATGGCTGGCGCGCTGCACTACCGGCGCACCTCGCTCAAGGACATACGGACGGCACTCAAGGCCGCAGGCGTTCCCTGTAGGAGTTAGCCGTTGAAACGAGTTTTGATCACCGGGGGATGCGGATTCCTCGGGGCGCACCTCTGTCGGCGCTTGCTGGACGAAGAAGCGCACGTCATTTGCCTGGACGACCTCTCCACGGGTTCGCGGGCGAACGTTGCCGATCTCATGGATAGGGCAGAGTTTGAGCTGCTTGTCCGCGATGTGTGTGAGCCGCTCGATTCCTCGGTGACGCCGCACGCTAACAAATTAGACGAAATCTACAACCTCGCCTGCCCGGCCTCGCCCCGCTACTACCAGGCCGACCCAGTGCAGACCACGAGGACCGCGGTCTTGGGCGCGCTGAACGTCCTCAATCTTGCCGTACAGACGAGTGCCAAGGTGCTGCAGGCCTCGACCAGCGAGGTCTACGGTAGCCCACTGGAACATCCGCAGACCGAGAAGCACTGGGGCTTTGTCAACCCCATCGGGCCTCGGGCCTGCTACGACGAGGGCAAGCGCTGCGCGGAGAGCCTGTTCTTCGACTACCGGCGCCAGTTCGGCCCTCTTGCCGCCCGCATCAAGGTCGCGCGCATCTTCAACACCTACGGGCCGGGGATGGCGGTTGGAGACGGGCGGGTGGTGAGCGAGTTCACCGTCTCCGCGCTCAAGGGCCAGGCTCTTAAAATCCACGGCGACGGCAAGCAGACGCGCTCGTTCTGCTACGTGGACGACATGATCGAAGGGCTGGTTCGCTTGATGGCCACGGACGACGAGTTCACGGGCCCGGTCAACCTCGGTAATCCGTATGAGACCAGCATCAACGCACTCATTGGCGGATTTATCGTGGTGGGGGGCCTTTACCATAGCCTCTCAGCCACACATGAACTCAGACCAATCGACGATCCCGAGCGCCGCTGCCCGGACATCTCGCTTGCAAAGAGGGTGCTGGATTGGGAGCCCAAGGTGCCGCTTGATGTTGGACTTGCCCGCACCATCGATTACTTCCGCCAGAGACTCAAGGCCGCGGCATGACTCTAGCTGAATGGAGTGTAATCGCTGGCGGGGTAATGCTGGCGTCTGGCCTCTACGGCATTTTCCTCCACAAGGATGAAGAGGCCCTGGATGATTTCGAGGCCAGGACTGGCCTCATGCGACGGATGGCGCGACGTGGATTGATAGCAGCAAGCCCGTTTCTGGTAGCGGCCTTTGGCATAGCTGCTTACGGCGTGTTCTTCAGATGAAGTGGGGCAAGGTGTTCGTCACCGGAGCCGACGGCTTCATCGGCTCTCACCTGTGCGAAGCCTTGAGAGACGCCGGAGCCGAGGTGACGGGACTCGCCCAGTACAACTCCTTCGACACCTTCGGCTGGCTCGATGACGTGGAGGAGATCAAGAAGGTCCGGGGCGACATCTGCGATCCAGGGTTGATGATCGAGCTGATCGACGGCCACGACATGGTGTTTCACCTAGCCGCGCTCATGTCGGTGCCCTACAGCTACTCGGCCCCTCATAGCTTTGTCTCGACCAACGAGATCGGCACGCTCAACGTGATCTGGGCCACGCTGGTCGCCGAGGCCAAGCTGATCCACGCCTCGACCTCTGAGGTCTATGGGAGCGTGGAGGGGCCGATCACGGAGGATCAGCCGTCCAAGCCCCAGTCGCCCTACGCCGCCTCCAAGGTGGCCGCAGATGCATGGGTAACTGCCTGCCACCTGAGCTACGACCTGGCGGCGGTGATCCTTCGGCCCTTCAACACCTACGGGCCACGGCAGTCCGAACGTTCGGTCATTCCGAGCATCATTCGGCAAGTGGTCGATCCTGGGTGCCCGGCCATCCAGATCGGCAACGCCGCGGGCGCGCGGGACTTCATGTACGTCGAGGACACGGTTAAGGCCTTCCTCGCCGTGGCTGCGCTCGATGGGTTTGGCGTCTACAACGCCGGCACGGGCAAGAGCATCTGCATCCAGGCCCTCGTCTGGCGGATCATGAAGCTCGCACGGAAGTCCAAGGAGATCAAAGTCGCCGAGGAGCGGCAGCGCCCGGAGAGGAGCGAGGTCACGCATCTCCTGGCCGATGCCACGAAACTCACCATGGCGACAGGTTGGAAGCCCGAGGTTGATCTGGATGAAGGCTTGCGCCGCACCATCGCATGGTGGAAGGATTACGAGTTTCGGGACGATGCGGCCTACATGACATGATCCCTCTCGCTGTCCCCAATCTCACGGGCAAGGAGCGCGAGTATCTGGCGCAAGCGATCACGCAGAATTGGGTCGGGCCTGACGGCCCGTTCGTCCGGCGCTTCGAGGAAATGGTCACAGCCGAATCGGGCCGCAAATGGGCCGTCGCCACGATCACCGGAACGGCGGCGCTCCACGTCTCAGCGTTCGCTCTCGGCTTCGCGGGGAAGGCCATTGATGTTCGGCATCACGCTTTTCCTGCGGCGCGCAACGTTTTCGAGCAACTTGGTTGCGATATCAACCTAGTCAGCGGCGGCGAGCACCGTGGGGGCGAGAACCATGACGCCGCGCTGTATAGGCATAGCGGCTGGCCGACCTTGTGCGATCGCGCACCGGCCATCGGCGAGTACCCGACCGAGGCCACGCTCGAATGCTACTCGTTCGCTGCGAACAAGACCGTGACGTGCGGGCACGGTGGGGCCGTTGTCGGCGACGATGAGAGTCTACACGATGAACTTCGCAGGCTCATCCGGCAGGGCCACGGTCGGCCTGGACTGTTCAACTACCGCATGGCCAACATCAATGCCGCCATCGGCTGCGCGCAGATGGAGCGGCTTGAGGAGTTCCGGGATGCTAAACGGCGCATCTGGGATCGTTACCTTGGGGCCTTCCCCATGCGGGAGAGAGGCACATCGAGGTGGATGGCGACGGCGGACATCGAGGTTTCGCCCGAGAAGCTGGCCGAGGCCGGGATCGAGGTGCGGCCCGAGCCGAGCGGTGGTATAAGCCTACCGTGCTCGACAAACCTTACCGAAGCCGACCAGGACACGGTGATCAAGGCGTGCGAAGCGTTCTTGCGTTCGTAAGCGACAGGTCCGACCGCTCGCCGTTGACGCCTGTGATAGCGGCCCTCAAAGAGCAGGGTCTGCGCGTTGGGGTCATGGACGCGGACGGCAACCCCGATGTGCCGGGCGATTTCGACCTCTGTCTGTTGCTGGGAGACAGGATGGAGACAGGCTGCGCGGCCATGGCGGCAACGGGCTCACAGATGCCCATCGCCCACATCCACGGCGGCGAGGCGTCGTTCGGGTCATTCGACAACCAGATCAGGGATGCCATCACGAAGCTCGCGCACATCCATTTCGTGGTAGCGGAGCCAATGCGGGAGCGGCTTCTTGCTCTTGGCGAAGAGCCTTGGCGCATCCATGTCGTAGGAGCGCCGGGGCTGGATAACCTAGTCAATCTTCCGCCACGCAGGCCGGAAAAGTATTTCGTTGTGACTTATCATCCGGCCACGCTTGTTCGGGACGATGGCACATGGGCTTTGATCCAGGCGTTAGAGCGATTCCCCGACTACACTGTGATGTGGACCGGGACGAACAACGATCCGGGTGCCGCGGAGGTGCATTCGCTCTTTGTCGGGAACGGCTTTGAAGAGGTGCATTTCGATCCTCGCCAGTATCTTGAAGCGGCGCGCCACGCTGCGGCCATCGTGGGTAATTCATCCTCCGGGATCATCGAGGCGCCCACGCTCGAAGTGCCGGCGGTGAACGTCGGCCCGAGGCAGGATGGGCGGCTCAAGGGACCATCGATCATCGACTGCCGGGCAGAGGCGAGCAGCATCGAATACGCGATCCGCTGCGCTCTGGAATATGACGGCCCGTTCACTAACCCCTACGGCGGGCCTGGAGCGTCTAAGAAGATCGCGGATGTTCTCTCGACCATCGACCTCGACGGCATCATGGTGAAGCGATGGGCAATAAGAAGAAAATGGTATTCGTGATCGCCGAAGCCGGGGTCAACCACAACGGCGATCTCGACACCGCCATGAAGTTGATCGATGCCGCTGCAAGTGCAGGTGCGGATGCGGTGAAGTTTCAGACATTTGATGCTGCTACGCTCGATCCTCCTGGTGAGCGGCGTGAGATGTTGGAACGAATGCAATTAACCTGGGTTTCGCATCTTGCTCTTAAGCAACACGCCGATGATCTCGGCATCGAGTTCATCTCAACGCCGTTCGACGAGTGGGCACTTAACTTTCTTGTGAACGACCTTGGTCTTAAAACGCTTAAGATCGCCTCTGGTGCCTCATTGAAGAACAAGCCTTTGCTTCAGGCAGCACGGCAAACAGATTGCAAGCTCATTATATCCACTGGCGCCACGACTCTTTCCGAAGTCCTGGACTTATGGGGTATCCTTGGGCGGGGGACTTTTCTCCATTGTGTGAGCGCCTACCCGCCGCCGATCGAGGAAATGAATTTGCGCGCCATAGTGACCATGCGCGATGCGCTCGTTCCGTTAGGCGGCGGCGTCGGGCTGTCGGATCACAGTGAAGGCTTTGAAGCTGCACTGGCGGCCGTGCCCTTGGGGGCGACCGTGATCGAGAAACATCTAACCCTTGACCGGAATATGGAAGGGCCAGACCACGAGGCTTCGCTTGAGGAAGACGAATTTAACGACATGGTAGCGGGTATCCGCATGATAGAACAAATGCTGGGCGACGGCATTAAGCGTCCGCAGCCTTGCGAGGCCCAAGCCGTCAAGATCGCCGCCGAGCGCGAGGCATGGAGGCGGCGACGGGCGGCGTAGTCATCCTCGGGCGCGGGGGCCATGCGCGCGTGCTGGCGGAGTGCTTTGCCGTGGGCTATTCAATGCTCGACAAGGGGGAAGACGTTCCAGCCGATGTGTCTTTAATCCTCGGCATGGAAGACCTGCATACAAGGCTGCGACTAGTCAAAGAATATGGTTACGACAGGTTCGTTGACGCCATCCACGGGACAGCCTGGATCAGCCGAAGCGCGAGATGGGGCCGGGCACCACAGATTATGGTGGGGACCATCATTCAGACCGGCGCAAGGCTGGGCGACTTCGTGATCGTCAACACCGGCGCCCAGATCGACCATGACTGCGTGATCGGGGACTTCGCGTTCATAGGCCCAGGCGCGGTGATCTTGGGCGAGGCGGTGGTCGAGAAGGAAGCCTTCATCGGGGGGAACGCGACAGTGCTCCCGAAGCGCATCATCGGGCGCGGCGCGATCGTGGGCGCGGGGGCGGTCGTGACCAAGGATGTGGCGCCGGGCGTGACAGTCATGGGCAACCCGGCAGGGCCGCGTTGCGTGACGTGGATCGACACGGGGTACGACGAAAAAATGGGCAATGAAACTCGTTGACAAAGCGATCTGCGCAGGCCGCGCGGCGTGGTACGGCGCATACGAGTCGAAGCGCTTGGGACGGGAACGCGCACGCTATCAAGAACCCAAAGGCTGTCTGTACTCGGTTTTGAAAGATGGCTCGCTATATCAATGGCCGGTTGAGCCATTAGTGAGCGTGCTCATCCCGACGTTTAACCGAGCCGAGTTGCTCCTGACGCGCAGCCTGCCGAGCGTCCTTAAGCAGACATATGACAATCTTGAGGTCATCGTTGTCCAACATGGCTGTTCTAGATCGCAGCGCGAGGCTTGGCGATACAGTCCGCATTCCAACGACCGCCGTTTGCGCGTGATCGATGTACCCCGCACTCGCACCTATCCGCCCACAGCCGAGAATCATTGGCTCGCCGGGCCTGTCGTGCCGGCCAATGCGGCATTGAAGGCGGCGCGAGGAGATTTCATTGCGCGTTGCGACGACGACGACACTTGGACACCCGACCACATCGAGAAGCTGCTGCGCTTCGCCCAGGAAGGCGACTACGAGTTCGTCTCCTCGGCCTACGAGCGCGAGCGCGATGGGGTGAGAGAGGTCGTGCCGCACGACGGCGGCGATCCGCCCATAGGCGGCACGCAGACGTGGCTCTACCGCTCTTACATGAAATTCTTTAAGTACAACCCGGATTGCTGGCGCCGCCGGATCAACCGCGTGAACGACACCGATCTTGCAGATCGCTTCCGCAAGGCAGGCGTGCGCATAGGCTGGCTCGATGAAGTCACAGCTTACGTTCTGCCGCGACCGGGAGAGACCACGGTAGGGCTCGAAGCCTATCGCAGAGATCGCGTCAACAAAGAACGGCAACTCGCTTTCTCGTAAACCGGCCTGGGCCGCCGGCTCTCGGCCCTCCTCAGCAACAGCACGAAGCAAGGAGTTAGGTAATGCCTAGCTTTTACTCCCTCCACGGCCGCTCGCTGGGCCTTACCAGCACCGGCGGCCTCGCTCAATACCGCGATGCGACCGGCGGCCAGTCCACGGCCGTCATCATGTATGCCCAGATGTGGGGCAGCGGGATGGTGGCGACCACGACCTCGACGGGCGGCGCCACTCTCAGCAATTCCGGCGTCAGTGTCATCAATACGTCCGCGAGTGCAGCGACATTCCTGATCGCGGCTCCGGTCAGCGGTATCAGGAAGGAAATCTATATCGTCAGTTCCGCCTCCGCGTTGACATTCGGCGGCACCTCGACCTCGCAGGTGTTCATGAAGATCGCGGGTGGTATAGCCGGCTCGACCACGCTCACGCTGATTGCCGCTTCTACCGCCGACAGTTTGGCCGGGAACGCTTTGATCCTTCGCGGTCTCTCGACGACCCAGTGGGGCGTCATGCACGGCTCGACGGTCATCCAGGCTTAAGTGCCCGAGCCAGCCCTTCTGCACAAAGACGGCGTTAAGACCCATCGCATCGACTTCCCGGCCAAACCGGGGCCGATCTCCGCAGACCAACTCTCGGATGCCGACCGTGCCGCCCTTGCGGAACTTGCGCAAGGTAAGAAGCTGGTCATCGACGTGGGCACGTTCCTGGGCGGCTCGGCGGAAGCCCTGCTTTCAGGGATGCCCGAAGATGGCCGCCTGATCACCGTGGATAACTACAGGGGCGTGGACGGCAGCATAACGATCCAGGTGCCCCGCGATCTCATGGTCCGTTACGTCCTGGAAAGACTGGAGCCGTTCGCCAATCAATTGACGGTGATGGTGGGCGACTCCCGACAGTGCGCGAAGGCCTTGCCTCCGCACAGCGCCGATCTCGTATTCCTGGACGCGGCCCATGACTACGAGAACGTAAAGGCCGACATCGACGCATGGCTGCCCGTCCTTAAACCAGATGGGTTGATGACAGGCCACGACTTCGACCGCCGAAGCGGCGAAACCTTAACTCTCGAGGAAATCGCGCGGCGTTCCGAAACGGATTGGGACCACCGCTCTGGGGTTCATTGCGGCGTGATCCGGGCCGTCTACGAGAGTTTCATCCATGTCACTCAGCCGCCGGACATGGAGAGCTCGATCTGGGTCGCCAAACCAGAATGGAAGAGGACATGACGGAAATCCAACCCGCCATCGAAGAACCACAAGAGCTACCAGTAACGGCCGCCGATCCTCCGGTGCTCACAAAGGGCAACGGGGCCGATCCTGACTCCCAGCCGCCTTTGCTCGTCCGACCCGAAAAGAAGATCGCCATCTTCGGCACCACGCCCACAAGGATGGAGGGGCCGCACCAGGATGATTCCGGCTGGGAACGCTGGACCATCGGACCCGGCGGCAAGGATGCCCATAACTGGGAGCGGCTGTTCGAGGTTCATGGGATATGGCCCAAGGAATTCCGGGACTACCTCAACGATCTCTCCAAGGTCGAACCCCCAAGGCAGATCGTGACGCTGCCTCAGCCGGACAACCCTGCGGAAACTTGGCAGGGCGCCATTCGGCGCTGGAAGGAGACTCACGGGCTAGGCGATGACGCCATCGAAGGAGAGTGGAAGGCCATCGTGCGTTTTCCGCGCGAACGCATCTTGCAGAAGTATTGGCGGAGGATGTGGCTTTCATCCTCGATCGCGTGGCTGATCCTATTGGCCATCGAGGAAGGCGCGTCCGACATCGGTCTGTGGGGCATCGACCTCGAATCCGGCGAGGAATATATCTCGCAATTCATCGGCTGCGCCCATTATCTCGACTTGGCACAACTGGCCGGCATCAACGTCCATCTTCCCAAAGCATGTGGACTGCTCCGCGATCCCACGCCCTATCCAGACCGCTACGAAACTAATCTCGCCCTGACTCTGGAGAAAAAGTTCAAGTGGCTTGAGGGGGCGATTGGTCAACTGGAACCGCAATACGACGACCTCAAGGCAGAGGTGCATCGCCAGGAAGGCCGATTGGTGACCCTCCGTCAACTCGGCGGTGACGCAAAGGTCATCCAAGAAACCGAGCACACATTGATCGGTCAAGGCCGCCATCTCGGCGGCTTGGCGGCGAACATCAACCAGCTCAAGGGCGAAATGTCGGCCACCCAGTTCTACCGTCGGATGTACGTCTGGGGAATGATGGAGCCATGAGTCTCCTTGCCGAAGTCACCGAGCGCATTACCACGCTTGATGACAAGTCGAAGCAAGCCCTGCTCGAAAATGCCGAGCTCGCGCGTCGTGGGGCCAAATGGCTACCGACGCCTGGAGCACAAGCGCGGGCCTACGATTGCGAGGCCGACATTCTGCTCTACGGCGGACAAGGCGGTGGTGGGAAAACCGATTTGCTTCTCGGTCTCGCCTTCACCGCACACAAGCGTTCGCTCATTGTTCGTCGTCAATACGCGGACTTAAGCGCCCTGATCGACCGCGCCATCGAGATCAATGGAACGAGAAAGGGCTACAACGGCTCGATCCCGCCCACTCTCAAGACCGATGCCGGACATCTGATAGAGTTCGGCGGCTGCACTCATGCGGGAGATGAACAGCACTGGCAGGGGCGGCCCCACGATCTCCTAGGACTCGAGGAGGCGGCGCAGTTCCTAGAATCCCAAGCCCGGTATCTCATGGGCTGGGTGCGGACGATCGACCCAAACCAACGCACCCGCATCGTGTTCGCCACGAATCCGCCGCTCTCAGATGAAGGCCAGTGGGTCTTCGAGATGTTCCGCCCTTGGGTCGATGACGCGCACCCGAACCCGGCCAAGCCAGGGGAGCTTCGCTGGTATGTCACCGATGAGGACGGCAAGGATCAACCCGTTGATGGTCCAGAGCCGGTCAGGATCGGCGAGAAGACATTGATTCCCTTGTCGCGGACCTTCATCCCTGCGGCCTTGAAAGACAATCCATTCCTGGCGGAAACGGACTACCAAGCCAAACTCGACGCCCTTCCAGAACCTCTACGTTCGGCGATCCGCGACGGCAACTTTCGGGCCGGGAGGCGGGACGATCCTTGGCAGCTCATCCCTTCGCAATGGATATTCGCGGCGCAGAAGCGTTGGACGCAAAATCCTCCAGCCCACGCCCCGATGTGCGCCATGGGCGTGGATGTAGCCCAAGGTGGCACGGACGAGACGGTAATAGCTTCGCGTTACGACGCTTGGTTCGCGCCGCTTGTCGCCGTTCCAGGAAGGGACACGCCTTTTGGCACCGATGTTGCGGCCCTGATCGTCAAGCACCGCAAGGGCAATGCGGCGATCATCATTGACATGGGCGGGGGCTATGGTGGGGCGGCCTCCGAGCATCTGACCGCCAACGGACTCAAGGTGCATGGCTACAAGGGGGCCATGGCATCGAGCGCGCGCACCAAGGACCGGCAACTCGCATTCTACAACAAGCGGGCAGAGACATGGTGGCGCTTCCGCGAGGCCTTGGACCCCGATCAACCCGAAGGGTCTCCCGTCGCATTGCCGTCAGACCCACAATTGATGGCCGATCTGGTGGCCCCTCGCTTCGAGGTCGGCACAAGGGGCATCAAGGTCGAAGAGAAAGAGGAAATCGTGAAACGCCTGGGCCGCTCTCCAGACAGGGGAGACGCGGTGGTCATGGCGTGGTCCGAAGGGGCCACGGTGATTACCCACGGGCAAATCTGGCGGCAGGCTTTGAAGACCCAGCATCGCCCGGCCGTTAATCGAGGTTACGAAAACAAAAGGAGACACTGATATGGGCAGTTTGTTTGGCGGTGGTGGAAGTCCGAGTGTGGTAATGCCGAAGCCCCCGCCTCCGCCGCCTCCGCCGCCTCCACCTCCGCCGCCAGCTCCACTTCCTGACCCCGAGGACATCCTCACTCGGGAGCGCAAGAGGCGTGCTGCCGCGTCAACCAGCAGAGGCGGCCGATCCGAAACCATCCTCGAAGAGCCGCTGGGGGGGTACTTATGAGCGGCCTGTTTGACGTTGTAGCGACGAAAGGGCGTGCACAAAACCCGAGACAACAACCTGCATTTCTCAATGCAATGGATCGCTTGAAAGCGGCTGTTTCCACTCCGTCTAAGTCCAAGACCAGGCAGCCCGAGATCGAGCCAACATCAGCGGTCCCTCTCCCCGATCCCGACGATCCGGTGTTGCGCGAACGCAAGCGCCGAGCATTAGCGCGCAAGGGATCGGAAACCATTCTGGGCGGCGGCACGGGTGAGCCCTTGGGAGGCAATTAAGTGGACGAGCGAATCCGAAAACTCAAGGAGGACGGCCAAAAGCTGTTCTCCGACCGCAAGTCCCTCGAATCGCTGTGGCAGGACATCGCCTTGCAGTTCTATCCCGAGATGGCGGAGTTCACGGCCACAAGATCAATGGGCCAGGATTTTGCGGATCACCTCACGACCTCCTATCCCCTGATCGCGCGTCGCACTTTGGGCGATTCGCTGTCCGCGTTGCTCCGTCCGGTGAACCTCGACACCACGTCTCCCGGCGTGTGGTTCTCGATGCGCACCGGAAGCGAAGAGCGCGAGGATGATGAGGCAAAGAAATGGCTTGAGTGGGCCACTGGAACGATGCGCCGGGCCATGTACGACCGCACGGCCAACTTCGTCCGTGCAACGAAGGAAGGCGATCATATGTTTGCCACCTTCGGGAACGCGCCGCTCTCCGTTGAATTAAACCGCAACCGCGATGGTCTGCTCTATCGCTGCCACCACCTCAAGGACGTGGCGTGGTGCGAGAACGCAGAAGGCGGGATTGATGCGGTTTATCGCAACTGGGAGCCCACGGCCCTACAGCTCATGCAGGCTTTCGGCGATCGGGCAAGCTCAAGGGTCAAAGAGTTAGTCACGAAAGACCCCTACACCAGAGTCAAGTGCTGCCACATCGTCATTCGCGCAGAGAGTTATGCGGAGCGCGACCCGGCTTACAAACGCTACCGCACCCCATGGGTGTCGGTGTGGATCGACATCGACAACGACCATCTCATGGAAGAGGTTGGGTCTTACTCGCGCATCTACGTCATTCCCCGTTGGGTGACGGTGCCCGGTTCGCAGTATGCCTCTTCTCCAGCGGTCACGGCCGCTCTCCCCGATGCGCGGCTCATCCAGGCCATAACTCTGACGCTTCTAGAAGCGGGAGAGAAGCACGCCAATCCGCCGATACTCGCCACTCAGGAGGTCATTCGCTCCGACATCAATCTCTTCCCCGGCGGCGTGACGTGGATCGACGCTGAGTACGACGAGCGGATGGGTGAGGCTTTAAGGCCGCTCTACAAGCCGGCCGCAGGGCAAGGAATAGGAATTGGCCTGGAGATGCGAGCCGATGTGAGGGAAGGCATCGCCAAGGCGTTCTTTCTCGACTCGCTTGCTCTCCCTCCTGCTTCGGTCAAGGAAATGACGGCCTTCGAGGTCGGGCAAAGGATCTCCGAGTGGATCAGGCGGGCCATGCCGATCTTCGAGCCCATGGAGTTCGAGTACAACGGAGCCTTGTGCGAGGAGACGTTCGATCTTCTCATGCGTAACGGGGCCTTCGGCCGGATCGACGACATCCCGCAATCGCTTCGTGGCTCGGACATCCAGTTTAAGTTCGAGAGTCCGCTGCATGAATCCGCAGAAAGACGGAAGGGCCAGAAATTCCTCGAGGCCAAGGCCGCACTTGTTCAAGCGGCGGAGTTAGAGCCCGGCGCGCTTCTCACGCTCAACGCCCGTGTGGCCCTGAAAGACGTGCTAGGCGCTATCGGTGTGCCCGCGAAATGGATGCGCGACGAAGAGGAAATGGCGCAGATCGAGCAGCAACACCGCCAGCAACAAATGGCGCAGCAGGCTCTTGGAGAAGTTGGCGCGGGGGCCGCTGCGGCCAAAGACCTCGGCGCGGCTACAAAGTCGTTCGCTGACGCGCAAGCGGCAGGCATCTAACGATTGGCGCAAAAGCCGCCGACCGGGGCTGCCTGGGCTCCTGCGCCTTACGAGCCCTATGACATCGCAAGCCTGCAAGCCTTAGCCAAGGGCGAGGCCGAGCCGCACCAGCAGACCAGGGCCTTGAAGTGGATCATCGAGACCGTCTGCGCCACCTACGACCAGTCCTTTAGACCCGAGTCCGAACGGGAAACCGTCTTCGCCGAGGGCCGACGCTTCGTCGGCATGACACTGGTGAAGGCCATGAAGCTCGACATGAGCAGATTGAGGAAATCCTTATGGCCGACGAAACCGTAACTAACCCTGCGCCGCCGCCGTCCCCAGCAGCCCCCCCTGCGAGCGCCGCGCCGACTCCCCCTCCGGTCGCTGGCGCGCCGGATGGCGGCGGCACCAAATCCCTGGCCGAAGGCGGAGGCGGAGACGACAAGCCGCAAGTCGTTCCCGCCACTTGGCCGGATACCTGGCGCGAAATCCTCTCCGCCGGAGATCAGAAGTTCCTTCAACGCCTCACTCGTTTCAACAGCCCCGGCAACTTCGCCAAGTCGTGGCTCGCGGCCCAGCAGAAGATCAGCTCGGGTGAGCTCATCAAGGCCAAACCGGATGGGAAGAACGAAGAGGCCTTGAACGAGTGGCGGGCCGAGGCTGGGATCCCGGCCAAGCCCGAGGGCTATCTTGAGAATGTACCCAATGGACTGGTGATCGGCGAGAACGACAAGCCGTTGGTGGGCGCGTTCCTCGCCGACATGCACACCGCAGATGCCCCGCCGGAGTTCGTCCACAAGGCCCTATCCTGGTATTACGCCAATCAGGAGAAGATGCTCGAGGAGCGGTTCAACGGCGACAGGACGCACCGCCAACAAGGCGAGGACGAGCTACGGGCCGAGTGGGGGCCGGAGTATCGCCCGAACCTCAACGGCGTTCATGCGCTGTTTAAGACCCATGCGCCAGCCGGACTCCTGGAGGAGTTCTTCTCCGCGCGCATGGCCAACGGCACGCTTCTAGGCGACCATCCGGGCGTCCTCAAGTTCTTCGCTGCAGTCTCCCGCGAGGTCAATCCACATGGCACGGTGACACCGATCGAGGGCAAGACCCAGATCGAGACCATCGCCACCGAGAAAGAGGCGCTCAGAAAGGAAATGGCCGACAATCGCTCGGATTACTGGAAGAACGAAACCAAGCAAGCCCGCTGGCGCGAGCTCGACGAGATGGAGCAGCGGCATAAGCAGAGGGCTGGGTAATGTTGCAAGTGATCGAACAGACGCGCGATGAGAAGATCGCCATGTACATGAAGTTGACGAAGCGCGAACTTGCCGAAATGCTGGTCAACTGCAATGAAGCCTTGACCGCGCGCAGCCAGCAATGGCAGAGCGTCCCAGAGCCTCAAACGGCTCGACCGATAACCACCACCGTTTTCGTTCCGAACTTTTCACTCGCGAATACCTGATGCGCCCGATCTACGAGAACACCGTCATTCAACTGGAGATCGTGGTCGGGGCCTGTCATCTCGCTTGCGCCAACTGCACAAGGATGATCGGGCACCACCGGAAGCCAGCCTTCATGTCCCTGGACATGGTGAGGCAGGCCATCGCCTCCCTTGAAGGATTCCCTGGACGGATCGGCTGCATGGGCGGCGAGCCTTGTTTGCATCCGAAGTTTCGGGAAGTTCTGGCGATCTACCGTGAGATGATCCCTGACAAAGCTAGGCGGGAGTTCTGGACCTCGGGCTTCAAGTGGGCCGAATACCGAGAGGACATCCTGGAGACGTTCAACGAGGACCGGATCGCCTACAACGACCACACCCAGACGACGGGGAGGCACGCCCCCTTACTGGTAGCAATCGAGGAAGTGGTGGACGACCCCGAACTCCGCCGCATCCTGATCGACAACTGCCCCTTCCAGGCCCGCTGGTCGGCCTCGATCACGCCTAAAGGCGCTTTCTTCTGCGAGATCGCGGCGGCTCAGGACTGGTTGTTCGATGGGCCTGGGGGCTATCCCATCGAGCCGGGGTGGTGGCGCAAGACACCCGATCAGTTTCAGGACCAAGTGGAACGGTACTGCGGAAAGTGCTCGGGGGCCCTGCCCCTGGAGCCTCAATCGGACAACCGCGGGGGAAGGGATGGGCTTTCCGTGGACCTTGTTTCGCCCGGCAACCTGGAGCGGCTGAAGGCCGTAGGCTCGCCAAGGGTAGCCCGAGGCGGCTATCAGGTGTTCGACCGGAAGTTCACCCGCGAGGACATTGAAGATCGCCTGAAGGGCTGGAAGCCCCGGTCCTTTCGCCCGTTCGTGGCCCATAACCCCGAGGACGTTCTTAAGGGAACGGCAACCAATCCCAAGTAGGATATAAACAGCGGGCAACTGCACACAGCAACCCGCGAGAATTTAACCGACCGAGGCCAAGCCCTGCCCCGGTCCTGACTGACGGCCCCGCCGGCCGCAATAAGCAATAAGCAATAATCGGCGGACAACCCCGAGCAGGCCCCGCAGACACCCGAAGCCTTCGGTTCTTAGCTTTGGAGAACCGACATGGCTGACACTGCTTATCAGCGTCAGTATAGGCAAGAGTTCATCGCGGCCTTCGAGGATCGCCAATCCATTCTACGCGCGACGTGCGTGCAGGAAGCGGTCGTCAAGGGCAACGAGGCGACATTCCTCGTGGCTGGTTCGGGCAGTGCGATCGCCGTTACTCGCGGCGTCAATGGCCTGATCCCCGCGCGTGCCGACTCCCTGACGCAGACCACCGCAACGCTGGTCGAATACCACGACTTGGTGCGCAAGACGGACTTCAACATCTTCGCAAGCCAAGGCGATCAGCGGCGCATCATGCAGATGACCTCGATGGGGGTCATCAACCGACGCATCGACAACTCGATCATCGTCCAGTTGGACACGGCAACCAACGCTACGGGAGCCACGGCCACCCAGGCTTCTTTGGACATGGTGGTCTGGGCCCGCACCGTTCTGGGCAACAACTATGTGGATCTGACCGACGAGGACAACATCTTCGGGCTCATCACTCCCGCGTTCGAGGGCTACCTGATGCAGATTCCCGAATATGCCTCGGCCGATTACGTCGAGGTCAAACCCTTGACGGGACCGGCGCGCAGGTTCCGCCGCTGGGCCGGCGTCAACTGGATCGTCCATGGCCGACTGACCAATTCGGTCGGCGCGGGCGGCACCGGAGCGTCGGAACAGTGCTACCTCTATCACCGTGACGCCCTCGGCTGCGCGGTGAACCGTGAAGGCATCGACTCAGAGGTCGGAGTTGACGTCGAGCAGGCCTATTCCTGGGCCCGCACGTCGGTCTATCTCGGCGCGGCCGTGTTGCAGAACTCGGGCATCGTGCAGATGTTGCACGACGCTTCGGGTTATGCGGCGACATAAGGAGGTGTGAGATGGCTTATCAATCCTCAACCGTAGGCTCGACCGCCTCCAACCCGCCCGTCCTCATCACGATGGGCGCCCTTGCCTCCACGGGCATTGGCTCGACTGTCGCCTCGACAAGCGGCCGTGGCCCCATGCCCCGGCTTTGGGCGTACAACTCGACGCATCTGCAGACCGACCTGGACGACGCCGGTTTCGTCACCGACGCTCGGGTGCTTGGGATGCAGCTCGGCGACGTTGTCATGGTCATCGGCTCGACGACCCTCATCTGCTCGTTCCATAGCGTGCAGTCGTTGTCGAGCACGGGCGCGACACTCTCCGCCGGACTTCTGATCAGCTCGGCGTCGTAACCATTCCTTCTCGCAACTTGGGGCGGTCCTTCGGGGCCGCCCTGTTTTTTTGGAGGCCTTAGATGGCAGAAGCGAAACCCAAAGAAGAGCCGAAAGTGACCACGCTCAAGCTCGAGCGCGATTCCAGGCTGCATTTCGGGCGGCTCCAAGAGGCCGAGCAAGCACGCCGCCATCACTTCGCCGACATCCCGGCGGGTGGCAAAGTCGATGATCTTCTCGACCCGAAATACTGGAGGCACCACGTCAAGGTCATCCGGCCCTTGGACCTGATCGAGGCCTTCTGCGAGGACGGAAGCTGGGAAGCGATGTTCCGCGTCATGTTCGTGGGCGCGAACGAGATCAGGCTGTCCACTCTTTCCATCGTCGAGCACGAAGACCCGGCCGATGTCGCCCCACTGTCGGAGGACTACGACGTGACCTGGAAGGGTCCGGTCGCCAAATACGCCGTGGTCAACAAGCAGAACGGCATGATCATCAAGGACCGGCTCTATCCGAAGTCGGAAGCCGTGGCTTTCCTCAAGAATCACATGGGCAGAATGAAGGCCTAAGCCGTGGCCACGACCCAGCTCGTTCTCTACAACATCGCCACCTACGCAGTTGGCGAACGAAACCTTGCCTCTACGGACGAGGACCGGGAGAGCAAACGACTATTGGACGAGGTGTACACACGCGGAGCCAATGGCGCTGTCGGCTATGCCTTAGAGCAGGGCCAATGGTTATTCGCCAGCCGCAGTCAGGCCTTGATAGCATCAACGAGCACGACGCCCGCGTTCGGTTTCAGCTTTTCCTTCGGCAAGCCGACCGATATGACGCGGCTCACGAGGATTTCGACGCTCGCGGACCTCAGCAACGATCTCTTCTATTACCGCTTCGAGTCCACGTCGATCTTCGCCAATTCCTCGTTGATCTGGGTCGAGTACACCTCGAACAGCACGGTTTACGGCAACAATCTCGCCCAATGGCCCGAGACCTTCACCATGTGGGTGGGGCACTGGCTGGCGTCACAGATCGCACCACGGCTCAAGAACGATCTCGACCTCGAAAAACTCGAGCGGAGGACCAATGAACTTCTGGTCTCCGCCCGGCTAAAGGATGCGGCGCAGAAAGTCGCGCCCTTCCCCGCCATCGCCTTCGATGATCTCGACCACCGCCAGATCGACTACTCGCTAGAGCTCCTAGCTCTACGCAGACCCAAGAAGGAGCAAGACTAATGGCCCAGAACCTACTCGCCCTCTACAACATCGCCTTGCAGGCCATGGGCGAACGAAGCCTCGACTCGACAACCGAGAACCGTCCGGTGCGGCGCGAATTCGACAAGATTTACGCCGCCGGCAACGGAGCGATCCCCTACATTCTGGAGCAGGGCGCGTGGAACTTTGCTACTACGCGACTGTCCTTGGCGTCCTCGACTGGCCTGACGCCTTCCTTCCAGTATTCCTTTGCCCTGCCGTTGCCGTCTGATTTCGTCCGGCTCTTGGAACTCTCCACATCGACCGGCATGACCGATCCGCTGATCGAGTACGACCGCGAGGGCAATTACATCCTCTCTAACTCGTCGCTTGCCTATCTGCGGTATGTGTCGAGCAGCACCGATTACGGCGGAACGCTGACGAACTTCCCCGAGACCCTGTTCAGCTATCTCGGGCATTGGCTCGCGCTTCAAGTCTATCCCACGGTCAAGGAGCCCAGAGTCACCTACGAATCTTTGAAAGCTAAGGCCGACATGCTGTTGATTTCAGCACGGCAGAAGAACGCGGCCGAGCAGCAAATGCCCTTCCCGGAGCGAGAGTTCGCCACCGTCGATCACCGGGAACTGGACTACGCCCTGGAAATGCTCCCGGCGCTCGCGGCGGTCACCCGCAGGCAGCAGTAAATGCCCGCGTCCCAGCTTTTCCTTTACAACATTGCCATTGCTTCGGTTGGCGAACGCACGCTCGATGCCGTGACGGAAAACCGGCCGATCCGCCGGCAGTTGGACGAGATATGGGATCGAGGGAACGGCGCCCGGAACTACTTTCTCGAACAGGGCCTATGGAACTTCGCCATGCGCGAGTCGAGTTCCACGGCCTCGAGCACGGGCAACTTCGACTTCGCCCAGCGCCACGTCAAGCCAACGGATTTGGTGAGGCTCTCCGCCATTTCTGCCGGGCAGACCTTCTCCGAACCGCTTCTTCGCTACGAGTTCCAGTCAAGTTCGATCTGGGCCGACGAACAAACAATCTATCTGCGTTACGTCTCGAACAGCTCCACGGCTGGGCTTAATTACGACCTGTGGCCCGACAGCTTCATGCTCTGGGCCGGGCATTGGATGGGCACGCAGATCGCGCCCTATGTGTTTGGCACCCAGGGCCTTGAGAGAGCGTCCCGCAATAACTTCCAGGAAGGCCTAACCAGGAAGATGCTCGATCTGGAACGGCGCACCAACCGTCTCTTGATCGACGCCCGGTCCAAAGACGCCCAGCAAGAGCCCACGAGATTCCCGCCTCTAGGCTCATGGGCACGAGCGCGCTTCGGCGGACGCCGGGGCGATAGAGGCTCCAGAACAAACTTGACCGAGTAAGATGGCCCGCACCAATTTCCCGCTGCACGCCTTCAACCGTGGACGCATCTCCGAACTCGGTCTGGCTCGCGTAGACCTAGACCGCACCCGCCTCTCTGCCGAAATCCAGACCAACTGGATGCCGCGCGTCCTGGGCTCGATGATGCTCCGGCCCGGGCTGCAATACATCGGCACAATCCGCAATTCCTCGACCGCCGTTCTCATTCCCTTTGTCCGTTCGGCGACCGAAACCGCATTGCTCGAACTGACTTCCACCGCCATGCGCATCTGGCGCAACGATGCGGTGATCGTGCGCACAGCGTCTACGGCCTCGATCACGAACAGTAATTTTTCCGCCACGGCGTTGACGGGCTGGATAGATATCGACGACGCGGGAGCTACTTCGTTTTCTTTTTCGGGCGGCTGGCTCGGCTTGGTGGGGACTCGATACGCTCGGGCGCGTCGATACCAAACGGTGACATCTTCAGCCGGTACTCACGGCGTGCGAGTGGACATCACGCGAGGACTGGTCAATCTGCGCATTGGATCATCGATATCGACCCCCGCCGGTTACATCTACGACGATCTTCTTAATGAAGTATCTCTTCGCCCCGGCGTGTATTCTTTCGCCATAACTACGACGGGGAACTTCACCGTCGGGTTATCGGCCAACACATACTACCAGAGCCTCGTGAATTCGGTCTCGGTCGAATCCTCGGGCGATATGGTGATCGACACCACTTGGGCGGCAGCCGATCTTCAGCGCCTACGCTATGACCAATCCGCCGACGTTGTTTTCACCGCCAATTCCAGCTATCGCCCAAAACGCATCGAACGCTACGGCAACGAATCCTGGGGCGTTGCCGATTACTACCCCCAAGATGGGCCATTCCGCACCATCAACGTCAGCAATGTTCAGCTCAGTCCCTCGGCGCTGAGGGGCAACATCAATCTCTTTGCCAATCAGGCCGTGTTCAAGAGCGACCATGTAGGCGCGTTGTTCCGCATTACCTCGATCGGCCAACAAGTCTCGGTGACGCCTTCCGCAGCCGATCAATGGTCCAATTCGATCCGAGTGGCGGGCGTCGATGAAACGCGCATCTTTCAAATCCTCGTTACGTCATCGACCGGCTTTTCCGCGACCGTTCGCGTGCAACGCTCCGTCGGCGAGGAGGGCAGTTGGGCGAATGTCACGAATCTCGTGTGGACGACGACGATCGACAGCACGAATGACGACAGCCTGGACAACCAAATCATTTTCTATCGCATCGGCGTGGGTTCGACCTACACCTCGGGTAGTCCGGCTTGCACGCTGACCTATGCTTCGGGCGGCATTACTGGCGTTGCGGAAATCCTGGCGATAGACAATTCCACCCAAGCCCAAGCGCAAGTGTTGTCCGATCTCGGCTCGACGGCAGCGAGCGAACTATGGAATGAAGGCGCTTGGTCAACCTTGCGCGGTTGGCCTTCGGCGGTCGCCTTGCATGAAGGCCGGTTATGGTGGGCCGGAAAATCGAATATTTGGGGTTCGGTCTCGGACGGTTACGAATCCTTCGATCCCGATGTCGAGGGAGATTCCGGGCCGATCAATCGCTCGATCGGTTCCGGGGGTGTGGACAACATCGAATGGCTGGCCTCCCTCGGGCGGCTCATCATCGGCACCGAAGCGCGGGAGATGCAGGCCAAGACCAGCTCTTTGGATGAACCGTTGACGCCCTCGAATTTCAATCTCCGGGATGTTTCAAGCCAAGGGAGCGGCAACGTCCAGGTCGTGAAACTAGATAAACGGCTGCTCTTCATTCAGCGCGGCGGCACGCGGGTCATGGAAACAGGGCTTTCGGGAGACTCGCTCGATTACGAAACCGCTGATCGCACCTTGCTGGTCCCAGAAGTGGGCGAGCCTTCGATCGCCCGCATGGCCGTGCAACGGCAACCCGACACGCGAGTGCATTGCGTGCGCGCGTCCAGCATCGGCACTGTTGCCCTCATGGTTTCCGATCCGGCGGAGAACGTGGCGGCGTGGATCGACGTGGCGAGCACAGCGGCAAACGGCGCCATCGAGGATGTGGCTGTGCTCCCCGGCACCATCGAGGACGACGTTTATTACATCGTCCGTAGGGAGATCAACGGCTCCACGGTTCGCTATCTGGAGAAATGGGCGCAGGAAGGTCAGGCCAGGGGCGGCTCCTCGAACCGCATGGCCGATTCGTTCGAGGTCCAGAACTCCACTGCCACAACCATAGTTTCCGGTCTGGATCATCTCGTAGGGTCATCGGTCATCGCCTGGGGAGCGACGGCGGACCTCGGAAGCTACACGGTCTCGACGACGGGCACGATCACGCTTTCTCAATCCGCAACGACCGTGTGTGTGGGCCTGCCTTATGAGGCTTGGTACAAATCCGCGAAATTGGCCTATGCGGCAGAGGCAGGCACGGCCTTAACCCAGAGAAAGCGCGTCAGTCACATCGGTATCATCGGCGCCGACATTCATGCTCAAGGTTTGCAGTACGGGCCTTCGACGAATTCCACGGAGTTGGATGATCTGCCCCTGCTTGAAAACGCCGCGACTTCGGCATCGACCAATGTCGTTAATGCAACTTATGACCATGAGACGTTCGAGTTCAATGGCGTGTGGAACACGGATTCGCGTGTCGTGCTTAGGGCCGTGGCTCCTCGCCCCATTACCATCCTGGGCGCGGTGATCACGGTGGACACGAAAGAAAAGCTGTGATCATCCGTCCCGCCACTCGCTCGGACCTGATCGCCTTCTATGGAGCGGCCCCGCCCATGACGGTGAAAGCTCTGGCCGCATTCAATGGGGCGGAGAAGCCCATTGCCGTGGGCGGCTACTACCTCTCGGGCGGCATCGCCATGGCCTTTTCGGACTACTCCCCGGATCTCGGCAAGCGGGATCGAGTGAAAGGGGCGAAGGCGCTCATGGGGGCGCTCAAGGGGCTCAAGATCGCCGTGGTGGCGCGCTCTGGCCCGGACGGCGATACGGCCCTCAAGCACTTCGGCTTCGAGCCCTGGGGTATGTTCTGGAGGCTAACCTAATGGCCTTTCTCGCCACGCTTCCAGCCTGGGTGCCGATCGCCTTCAGCGCCGCCTCGACCATCATCGGCACGGTAGGCCAGATCAGCGCCGGGAATGCTCAAGCCGATGCCGCCCAAGCCGCGGCCAATGCCCAAGCCGCCTCCTACCGCTACCAAGCCAAGCTGTCCCAGCGCGAGGCCCAGCAGATGGAGCAAAAGGCGGGCCAGGAGCGCGCTGTATCGCAAAGAGCGGCTATGGAGGAACGAAGGGCGGGGCGGCTCCTAAGATCGCGTTCTGGGGCCATTGCAGCGGCGTCTGGGGCGGGGGCCCTAGACCCGACTGTGGTGAACCTCCTCGGTGATATCTCCGCCGAGGAGGAGACCCAAGCCTTGACCGCCCTCTACACGGGCGAGGAGCGGGCTAGGGGGCTCGAGTACGGGGCCAAGCTGACTAGGGCAGGGGGTCAGGGTTACAGGTACGCAGCCCAACGGGCTCAAGATGTCGGCGGACTGGAAGCTCGAGCCTATCGCACGCGAGGGTTGTATGGGGCCGGGACTACTCTCCTAGAAGGCGCATCCTCGCTGTTCTCCAAGTACGCCGAGGCCTACCCCCAAGAGGACGAACTTAAACCCGGCTACGGCTTCCTGCCGTGGGGCGGCGGTCGCTACGGCTATGGCTAAAATCCCGGACGTAGCCGATCTCGGCCCACGTCCCATCCCAACGGCAGCTCGACCAATTGTCAGCGGCGATGCAAGCGGCGTAGCAGCCGCCGCCAACATCTACGCTCAGGGGGTGCAACGAGCAGCCGGGGTAGAGGCCGAAGGGCTAATCGGGCTTGCTCAAGGCTTGGGCCGAGGGAGCGAGTTATTCCAGGCGGTCCAGGCCCAACGCCAAGAGGCTGCGGATCAACTCGCCCTAGCGGGAGCGCGGTCCAAGAGGTCTGCGGTTCTCTTCGAGGCGAAGAACGCCTTTATGGGCGATCCAGATTATGAAACCTACGAGCAGAGATTTGTCCAAACCGCACAGGCCGGGCTTGGCGAAATCAGCAAGACCCTTCGTCCCGATCTTCGCGCCATCTGGCAGGCCGAGGGATTTAATGATGTAGCTGAGGCGCAGTTTCACGTCCGGGAACTGGGTTTCAAGGGTCATAAGGATCACACGCTTGCATGGCTTGATGGCCTGGAAAATCAGAACATCGAACTCATCAGCGACGGCACGGAAGACCTTGGAACCTATCGTGACGCCGTGCTTTCAGCGAGGAATCTAGGATACCTAAGCGAAGTCGAAGTCGGCGACCGCCTGCGCAAGTTCGCCGTCCGGTATCGCTCGGCCTCCGTGTCCGAATGGTTCAAGAGCCAACCTAACCGTTACGAAGCGGCCCAGGCACTCTATGACGGCGACATTTCCAATCCGCGAATCCAACAGCTTTGGGATACGATGTCGGAGGCGGATCGTTCCGACATATTCCGTCTGGTCATCGACGATTCCTCCAAACTTCTCACGCTCCAAAACCAGGAAAGAGAACAACGGGAACGCGCTGAATCCGACGCGACTAAGAGGGCCATAAAGGACTTCTACTTCGATCCAACCCTTGATGATGTCGGTCGCGCCGCGATCTTCAACCGTGTGTTTGCTTCTCCCTCCGCCGATGCTTCAACGCTCCAAGGCATGGAAACTTTCGTCCGCGAGGGCGGTCAATTACAGGACATCGAGGCAGACGTGCTCGCCGCCGAGAGAATGATACAGCGGGGCGAAGTCCAAACGGATGCCGAATTAACCCAGGCCATTGGACGCGATGATCTTCGCATCTCCTTCGAGACCATGCGCACGCGGCTCTTGCCGATGATCGAAGCCCAGAGCGACGAAACATTCGTCAGTGTTTTACGCTGGGGCCAAGCCGAACTCGGCATCATAACCGGGGCGGGTGTGCTTGGAGACATCTTTAAAGACCCCGTGGACAAGGCCGCCAAATTCGAGGCCGATCTAAGACGTTTCAAGAAAGAGAATCCCACTGGCGATTTGTGGGGCTACGCCGAAAAGCAAGTGGGATTGTTGAAGACGCAAGCCAATGTCGCGGCCACACGAACATTGCCGATTATGACCACGCAGTATCGTGAAGCTCTGGCGAGCGGAGACGCGGAGACCATTGCCAATACGCGGCAGGCGTTGATTACCATACTGATTGAGGCTGGGCTGGTCGATCCCGTGCAGGCCGCGCGCTCCGACTTCGACCCGTTGACGGTGATTGAGGGCGATGCCGAACGAGATTGACCAACTCTATCTGCGCTCCAAGGCCATCGAGTCTTTGGCCGCAGATAAGAACGCGCTCGGCAGAGTAGCTTGGGATCGCGTTGAGAGCATTCCGAACGACTCCGGCATGATGCAGACCGTGGGCTTCGACGACCGCTCCGGTATGTCCGTGGTGCTCGACGAGGCGGGGGCTGGCGAAGGCGAGAATGCGCGGGAGCGCCCGCGCTCAGGCTATCGCACCCCTATCCAGACGCCCTATGGCGGGCCGGGCGGAGAGACAATTCAAGACATTGGCATCGGTATCGCCTCCGGCGCAGCCCACGCCATCGATGAGGTAACAAAAACCTTCCGCCTGGACAAGCTGGCGAACATCCTGGAAAGCGAAGTCCCGCTCGGCAAAATTGAATTGCCGGAGCCCACGACAATGGCAGGACAGATAACGCAGACGCTCACCCAAGCCACCGTCGCCATGTTGCCGGTGGCGAAGGCGGCGAAAGCAGCCGGCGTGGCTTCTCAATTCCTCCAATGGACATTGGGCGGGGCGTTTGCCGACATGGCTGCCTTCTCGCCCGAGTTTCCAGCCATCGCCAATATCACCAAAGAGCTTGGCGCACTGCCCAACGAGACATTGGAGAAAGTACGCCGCACCATCGAAGACTGGATGGCCAAGGACGAAGATGATTCGGAGCTTGAAAAGCGCCTGAAAGCTGGGGTTGAGGGCGGCATCATCGGCACCGCGTTCTATGCTCTCGTGCCACTGGCTCAAGCCGCCAAGGGGCTATGGAAGGCGGGCGGGCCGGAGTTTGCTGACAAGCTCACGGACACGCTGACGAGGCTTGCCCGAGACGAGAGCGGCGCCATCCCCGGCGGGCGGGGCCCGGCAACGGGAGTGGTGGAGCCTTTCTACTCCAAGGCCCTCAAGACCGTCTCCGAGGCCACGACAGAAAGGGCCACGGGCCAGCAATGGCTCGCCACGCTTAAGAACTCCGGCGTCAAGGACGAGGAGATCGCGTGGCTCGGCCTGGACGACTATCTCCAGGGCCAGAAGATGATCCCCAAGGCCGACCTCGACGCCTATGTGCGGGCCAATCAGGTGGAGATAAAGGAGGTTACGAAGGGCGGCCAGATCGAATTGCCTGAAGGATACATATGGTCACAAGGTCCAGGTGGCTGGGCAATCCGCCGGAGTCGTGATCGCAGCTTCGTGACCATGGAGCATTTTGATAAGCAAGGAGCATTAGGTGAAGCTACCGACAAGGAGTTTACCTTCGAGCAAATTAGAGAGATAGAAGGTCCACCAACTAAATTCTCCCAACACACCCTCCCCGGCGGCGAGAACTACCGGGAGTTGCTGCTGACGCTGCCAAATACTCGGGTTAATTATACATGGACTGTGGTTGATCCTAAAACGCAGAAGGCTACCACATACGCAAGTGAACAGGCTGCGCGTGAGGCGGCTATAGGGGGCAAAATCGCTTATCCCAATGGAGAACGCGCGGCGGACTTCTACGGCGGCCACTTCGAGGAGCCCAATGTTCTAGCCCACGTCCGCTTCACCGAGCGCACCGATGCCGAAGGCAAGCGCGTCCTGTTCATCGAGGAGATACAATCGGACTGGCACGCCAAGGGGCGGCGGAGCGGATACCAGGGCGAAGTACAGGCCCTTTCTCCAGAGGAGAAAACCCGTCTTAATGAGCTTGCTGGCCGTAATAATCTCGGACCAGTCACAGGTCTAAATGCCGAAGAAAGAATCGAATTCCACGATCTCTTGCAAAGAAATACAGAAGCATCGGCTCCGTCTGGCGTCCCCGATGCTCCCTTCAAGAAGACGTGGCATGAACTCGTATTCCGCCGGATGGTGCGCTGGGGTGCGGAGAACGACTTCGACCGCATCGGCTGGACCACGGGCGAGCAGCAGGCCGAGCGGTATGATCTGAGCAAGCATATCAAGGAACTCCGCGTGAACCGCGTTGAACTCCGCGTGAACCGCTATGGGGCCCCAGATAGGCCGAGTGAAATGCATTACGTCTTAACGGCCGACACGCAAGAAGGGCGCACGGTCGATATTGGCGCCCAGACAAAGGAGTCTCTTGCTGCCGCCATCGGCAAGGACATGGCAGACAAGATCATAGAGAACCCTGAGAAGGTGCAAATTTATAGCGGCCTCGATCTCAAAGTCGGCGGCGAGTCCCTGAAGGCCCTCTACGACACGATGCTCCCCTCCTACGCCAAGAAGCTGGGCAAGAAGTTCGGGGCGACGGCTGGGGAAGTGAAAATAGGTAGCGGTGGCCGCGTCCAGCAGATGGATGATGGATCATTTCAGGCTCTTACTGATCGCAATTTAGTCGTGGCTGTGGATCTACCAACGCGCGAAGCGGCTGAGGCTGCCTTGAAAACGTCGGTTCACTCCATGGACATTACCCCGGCCATGCGCGAGACGGCGATGCGCGAGGGCTTCCCACTGTTCACGCTCGGAGCGGGGACGGCCGGCGCGGCGGGCCCGCGGTTCGAGGGCGGCGGCGGGGCCGAGGACTTAGGCGGTAGCGAGGGCGCGGACCAGTTCGGCGGGCAGTTCGATCCTAACCAGCCAGATGTACAAGTCGCTGGCCTCTTTGGCGGATTGGCGAAACCGTTCATGAGCCGCGCCGCCCGAGAGGGTCTGAAACATCCGCCGCGTCCGAGAGTTCCCACCCCCGCCGAAGCTCAAATTCTGGACACCTACGCTTCGTATAAGCAAGGGTCGCCTGTAGTCGAAGGCCTGGACTTCAATATGGAGCGTATTCAGACCAACCAAGAAACGAAAGCTCTGATTAATACCGTCAGCCGTGCTTACGCTCCACAAATCGACAAAGCCAAATGGGGCGTCGTCCCCCATGCGGTCACACGGCAAGTGGCAGACCTCTTGGGCACGGATACCGAAGCGGCGACACGGGCGATAGCAACGCTCCCTTCCGAGGTCGAGGGCCTTCATGTCCGAGCACTTGTCATGCGGGATATGTTGGTTCAATCGGCTGAGTCTGTGGATAGCCGCGCGCAGAAAATTGTTCTCGATCCGACTCAAGTGACGGATCAGGAGCTTCTTGACTTCTATTCGATGATGGAAAAGCACGCCGCCTTTGAGGCAAATATGAAGGGCGTGCAAACGGAAATCGCTAGGGCGCAAAGCGCGGCCCGCATCATAGCGAAAGCCCCGCCGTTCGCGCGAGCGCAAGCGGTTCAAGAGGCCCTGCAAAACGCTGGTGGTCGGTCCAAGGTCAAGGAACTGGCATCCCTTTGGATGAAAACGCCGGTCGAGAAACGGGCGTATCTTGCCACCGAAGGATTGGCGGCGAAGTCAGTTGGTGTCTTAAGAGAAATCTGGATCAATGGCCTGCTCTCCGGCCTTCGCACCCACGAAATAAACTTCGCTTCCAATCAACTCTTCACCGCTTGGCAACTTCCCGAAAGAGTGGTTGCTTCCGGCATAGGAGCCGTTCGTAGAGGCGCCGCCCGCGCCGGTGTCGGGAATGCCACCGAGCGGGTCTATATGGGCGAAGTCCCTGGCATGATGCTCGGCTGGGTCGAGGGAATCGGAGATGGATTCCGGCTGGGATGGGGCACGTTCAAGACGGGCGAGCCCAGCAGTGCGCTATCAAAGCTCGAGCAGGGACGTTACAACGCAATCTCTTCGGCAAGGTGGGGCTTGGATGAATCCTCCTTGTTGGGGCGGTTCGTGGACATTACGGGCGTTGGCGTGCGCCTCCCCGGGCGCTTCCTGATAGCAGCAGACGAGTTTCAGAAAGGGATCGCTCGTGGTATGGAGCGACGGGCTCTAGCCTATCGCTATGCCCAGATGGACATCGCTAGGGGCAAGACGCCGGACGAAGCCACGGAAACTTGGGCCTCAGTCATGGCGGACGACCATGAAATCGCCAAAAGCATGATCGACGAGTTTGCCGATACAGTGACCTTCACGCGCGAGCTAGGTGAAGCAGGGCAGGCCGTTCAGAGTTTCGCTCGCAAAGTTCCAGGCGCATGGCTCGTGGCGCCTTTCATTCGGACTCCTGTTAATATCGTCAAGGAATTTTCCCGGCGCAGTCCGCTATCTCTCCTCATGCCTTCCTTCTGGAAGGACATTACAGCCGGTGGGGCTCGGCGCGATCTCGCCCTAGCGAAAATCTCTACCGGCTCTGCGGCGATGGCCTATGCCAACTACCTTGCTGGACAAGAGATCATTACCGGCGGCGGGCCGAGCGATCCCCGTATGAAAAGAGTATGGCTGGAAAAATACCAACCCTATTCGATCAATCTTCGACAGCTCATGGGAGATGAGTCCTTCGAGAAGATGGGTCTTGAGAGTGAGTGGGTGCCCTACGGTCGTCTCGCGCCAGTGGGTCTGCTCTTTGGCGTTGCGGCGGACTTCGCGGATTATCGCAAGTGGGCCCCTCGTGACATGGCGGACGAAAGCGAAGAAGCGTTAGCCACGCGAGCCGTCGCCTCAACCCTTCATACCGTGTCGGAACAGACGTTTCTTCTTGGCCTAGCCAATTTCGCCGCGGCCTACCAAGACCCGGAGAGATACTTTGAGCGCCTTGTCGCCACGACGGGCGGCTCCATGATCCCCTTCTCATCCATGATCCGCAGCGTGGAAGCGGCTCGCGATCCAGCCCAGCGGGAGACGCGACGCGATCCCTACGAGGACAATCCAGCCGCCGCGCAATTCTATGCTCTGTTGAACGAATGGAAGGCGCGCACTCCCGGATTCTCGACCGACCTTCCGCCCCGCCGCAACCATTGGGGCGAGCCGATCCTTGCCTATGAAGGCGAGTGGTGGCAGGCGTTCAACGCCTTTGCTCCCCGAAAAGACAAGAGTCGGCCGATCGACGAGGAGTTAATCCGACTGCGTTATCCCTTGGCCATGCCGCGCCGCGAGGCCTTCGGCGTGAAACTCAATCCCCAACGATACGACGTTCTTGTCAGGGCGCTAAACGAGGTTCGGTTGCCATTCATCGACGACGAAGGCAAAGGTCTGAATATGAGAGAGGCGCTTGATCGACTTGTCGGGATGCCGCTCTACAAGGCCTATCCGAATGACGATCTAAGGATCAAAGAGATTCAGCAGTTGCGGACCGAATTTCTTGATGCCGCAAAGAAGGAAATGATTGCGCCCGGCTCCAAATACTTCGACGCGGAATTGATGGGCTGGGTGATTCGTTCAAGCGTTCAGGAGCCCTTGGGTATTCCCTTCAAGCCCTGACGCTTCTTCTGTTCGATCTCGTATCCAGTGGGCCAGCGTTTAACGCCAGCCCATTTCTTAACGAGCCTATCCAAAGCGACGATGTAGATGATGCCCGCGATGAGCCATGCTGCGGCCACTATCGCGGCGATCTCGGCCACCGAAGCATTCAACATGATTGCGACGGCGGCCAAAAGCCCCAGACCGAGTTCTATGAGACGAAACATAGGCACAGCTTAACAGATGCCCAGCTAGAGGTTCAACGCCCCGGAACCAAAGTCCAGAGATGCTCACCTATCGCTCCAACGCGCCCTCGGCCCGGCCCAGCGCCGGGCTTTCTTCTGGGCGTTGCCCCCACTGCGGAGAGTTGTTGAACGCGAGCCAGCCCTACGTCGATCTCGACACGAGAATGTTCCACGGGGAGGGGGTGGATATTTACTTCACGAAGACCGAAGCGAAGATCGTCCACTTTCTGCTTCATCGGCATGTCGCGTCCAATGATGATCTGTGGGGGGAGCTCTACGGCATGAGGCGCTCCGGCGGCCCGAGTGCGAAGATCACCCAGGTCTTCGTCTGCAAGATACGCAAGAAGCTCAAGGGTACGCCCTACCGGATCGGCACGATCCATGGCGTGGGCTACCGCTTCCACGACACCCGCAAGCCAGTGGCGAGGTACACATGAACGGCGCGCAGAGGGCCGAGCACGTCGATTCCGTCGCTCGACAGCGGATTGAGGATCACATCGAGGTCTGCGCACAGCGGCACGGCCAGATCATCGGGATGTTCGACCGCCTGTGGGGCGAACTCAAGGCCATCCGCAACGGCTCGACCCGGCTTCTCATCGCGGCTTTCTTCGGTTCGCTCGGCGTCATTGGCGCGCTGGTGGGCTACATCTGGGTCGCCGTGCGATGAAGGTTTCGGCCCTCGACCTCGATACCCTGGTTAGAACCGTATGGGGCGAGGCGAGAGGCGAACCCGAGCTCGGTCAAGCGGCTGTTATCGGGGTCATCATCAACCGTTGGAAAGACCCGCGTTGGCCCGAGACGATCATCGGGGTTTGTTGGCAACCCAAGCAGTTCTCTTGTTGGAACAACAACGACCCGAACCGGAAGCTAATTGAACGCCTCGACGTGCTCTCCAAGGACTACCAGCGGCTCTACTACCTAGCGGTGCAGCAGCTCGTTGGCATCGCCTCGGACCCCACGCGCGGGGCGAATCACTACCACGCAACGACGATGAAGAAGAAGCCCAAGTGGGCAAGCGCCAACCAGTTTGTCCTCGTGCTTGGGCGCCATGCGTTTTACAAACTGTAAGGAGACGACAATGAACGGAACGGAAAAGTGGTGGCAATCGCGGGCCATCTGGGGCGGCCTCGCCGTTGTGGGCGCGGTGCTCGGCAAATTCATCGGCTACGACATCGACACCGATGCGACTCTGCAGCCGGCTTTCGTTGACTGGGTCTTGAGCGGGGTCGCCTTCGTCGGTGGCGCGCTTGCGATCTGGGGCCGGATCAAGGCCACCAAGAAGATTTCGTAAGCCAAGGCCCCGTGATGCTCGAATCTGTCGGCGGCATAGCGGGCATCGTTTCCGCGTTGGCAGCCCTGGCCGGCGTAGCCATGGCGGTCTTCAAATTCTTCAGCGAATACCGGGCCCGCCGGACCGGCCGATTGGAGGCCGAAAATGAAGCAGCCAAACGAGAAGCCGCGAGGGCGCAGGAGCGGGCGCGCATTGATTCTGACGTGCGCCGTCTTGATCCTGACGGCCTCACTGACGAGCTGCGCAAGCCCTAGCCCGCCGCCGTCAGATTGCGCCTGGGTGAAGCAGATCCGGGTGCAGGATGTAATCGTGATCGGCTCACGCGAGTATAACGACGCGAGCCTATTGCCGCTCGGGGCCTTCGCCAACCTGGACATCCTGACCCCCGGCACAGCCGGACAGATCGCGGCCCATAACCGGGCAGTCAGGGCGTTCTGCGCGGAATGATCGAGGTCGCTTTAGTCGACGTGCTTCCAATTTTGGCCGATCTTGATAGCCTTTACTGCACTCTTCGTGATGCCGAATCGCGCAGCTAGTGCGGCATAGCCCTCACCTGATGCGCGAATTTGTCGCGCTTGTACGATGCTGATTTTGCTCGACTGTCTACCCTTCCGAGCCATGTCTCGCGCATTATCGCTCGGCAAGCCCACGAACAAATGCGCCGGATTGACGCATCGCGCATTATCGCAAGCATGGCACACAAACATTTTGTTAGGGATAACTCCGATATTTAATTCATAGGAAAAGCGGTGCGCGTAAGTCAAATGACCGCGTACAGAAAGCCAGCCATAACCATCTGGTGTTGCCGTGCCCTTCCAACCCCAGCACTCGTCCCTCCCTCGTTTTTCTACGCGCTCCCAGAACCGATCCAGGGCTGAGCGACGTTCTCCGCCTAATAGACATCCGGCGCAAGCACGGGAACAAAAGCGAGACCGATTTTCATAACCGCTGCGAGGATGATATTGGACGCCGCAACGCTCACAATGTCGTGTAACTTTCAAATTCCGACGAGCCATCTTCCCGCCTCCCAAGCTGCATGTTATATTGATCTGGGACCAACACGCCGTCAAGCATGGACTGGGTGATAGCGGGGTTGCTGCCCGTGCTGGGCGGGGTTGCCTACAGGATTCGTGGAGGTCTGGTCGGCGGCCCTCACTGGGCGACGAGAGCGGTGTTTGCCTTGGTGGCTGGAGGCGCCGCATGGTGGGCCTTGGGCCAGCCGGAAGGTCTTCTCACTGCGCTCCTCGTCTATCCTGGTCTGACGCTAGGCCACGGAAGCTACCAGCAGCCCTTCTCCTGGTCGGCTGACAACGAGAGCAGCGCGCCCCTCGTCCGGCTCCTCTCCCCTTGGCTCGAAGGCTCCCCCGGCTACAAGCTGATCGGCCTAGCCTTCACGGGTCTCGCCTTAAGCCTGCCGCTTCTCGTCTTGGTCATCTGGGGCGCCCCGCCCTGGATCGCGCTCCTGGGCCTCGCCAAGCCGGCCTGCTACGCGCTCGGCTCAGTGCTTCCTGCCGCCGCTCCCTGGCTCCAGCGCGGGCCCGAGCTCGGCGAGTTCCTCTTCGGCGCCGCGTTCTGCGGTAGCCTTCCCCTCCTCTAAAGCAGAAGCCCCGATCTCTCGACCGGGGCTCCCGCAAACGGATCCCAATCTGCCGAACGAGGCGTCAGGCGGCTTTCGCCTTCCTCGCCTTCGTCGGCTTACGACCCTTCGGGCGTCCCATCGCGGCGCGCCCCTTGGTCTTTGACTTTTTGGCCGGCATTGCCATTCTCCTAATGCCAGTTTCCCCAAACATCGACCCCCTTGTCTCACCGTCCCCCAGAAATTGCAACTGTTCCCACGATCCATCCCTCCCGGATCAAGTGACGCCCGATCTCTAGGCACATATCAACGCGTGCTCGCGGATTGTGCGAGTACGTCCGCCGCGTCTTGGCATCGCGCCAATTGGGCCAGGGTTCCTGTTCTAACCGCTCCTCGGCGATCGTGTCCCAAATGTCGCGCATCATGGCAATGTAGATTTGCTCACCGAGGCGCCATTCTAGATCGTCATATAACGGCATCGCTCAAGCTCCTTGGGTGGACGCTAAGGCAAGCCCCGCCCTACTTGAGAGCGGGGCCGGGGCTTATGTCGCCTGGGTCAACCTCTGATCGGTTTCTCATTTGGCATCACCACCTTTCTCTTTGCCGCACGCCTCGTCGTGGGCGCGCAAGACATCATGCAGTCTTTGAAGGCGATCTTTGACGGCCTCGGCGTGCAGATCATCGCCCTTGATAATCAAGGCCGCGTCGTCACTATCGCCAACCGTTTTGTGCAAGAAGTCATGTAGCTCACGCGCCGCCTCGATCACCCGTTCGGCCGCCTGCAAGCGATCCTCCGTACTCCCGGGCGGGATGGCGGCTTCGAGGGCGGCGAGGGAGGCATCGCGGCCCTCTTGGCGATCTTTGTCTCGCAACTCCTCCCACGGTATCTGCTTCATCGTCTCGATGCTCGTGCCGGCGGACAGCCACATCGGCGCGGTGCTGTAGATGGCACGCGCCACTCTCTCCACAAGCTCGGGCGGGAAACGGTCACTCATCGGGCGCGTCCTTGATCGACAGGGAGCGGATTTCGTCTTGTAGGTTTGGCAGGTCTGGGTAGTGCGTGGCAACCCACGCCTCCGCCGCCTCGCGCATCGCCTCCTGGCCGGCGTGGTAGCTCTCATTGCGCTGCTCCTTGAGCGCCGTGACGACCGCCGATTTCTTCGTTCGTTTCACAAGATCGTCGCTCATCTCATCCTCGCTTGGCCGTGGCGGATCGAGAACACATAATCGCTCGATGCTTCTCCGCTCTCAAGCGGCTCAGTCCCGGCTTACGCCGCCGCCACGATAACTAGACCTCTCTGATCTCGACGCGCACCACGCGCCAGCCAAACCTTCTGTCGGCCGTCGTCAAACAAAAATCATGCTCGGCATTGGCTCGCGTCGATTGTAACCACCACCATTGAATTATGCCTTGCGGATTAACTAGTGCCCACGCGCGCACGGGCTTGGCTTTCTTGGTCATCGCGGCATCTCCCTGACGCGCAAATTCTTGGGCCATTCGGCCGGGTCACCGCCTTTGCTGTTGCGTAGGTCTGCATAGAACGGCCCGGTTTCGTAGGCAGAGGGGCCGTCGTCGATTTGCCAAAGCGTGAACGGCGGCTTCTTTGTCGCACTAAAGGGCAGCGAGCCAAGCTGCTTCACGAAGCACGGTATGCCAGCGCCGCGGCACTGGTTGATGATGCTGGTCGCCCAATCGAGATCGAACGGACGCGCATCCTTGCCACTCTCACCGCCCACGATCACCCAATGCAAACAATCCGACAGCTTGTTGCCGGCGGCGGCAGAGATTGCCGCAGTCGAAACAGCACGCAAATCGACCGGCCCGAGCAGGGGCTCGGCGCTAATGAAGCGCACCGCCGCGGGCGTGGCGAGTAGGAGCGGGATGCGCTGGTTCGCCCTTTGCTGATCCTCGGCCGAGATGCCGAGCCAGAGATTCGGCAGGGGCCAGGGCCACGGTGTCTCGTCAAGCTCGAAGCGCGCATTCTCGCGGTATTCGTTATCCACGAAACGCCGCACGGCTTCAAAGATTTTCCAGATTCGTTTGGGTGTTTGCATGAAGTCGTGCATCCGCTCGGCACGCTTGGTCAGGACGAGAAAATCGTGGTGCGGCGCCAAGGCGATCGTGCCCAGTACCCGGTCGATCCATTCCTCCGACACCAGCTCGTGAAATAGATCGCCCATCGAGTTCACGAACACGCGGCGCCGTGTGCCGTCCTTGGGTGCGCGCCAGCGCAAGGGATCGGTCAGCCTGTTCTCGAGTAAGCGGACCTTGCCGTTCCACACCGGGCCCGCCTTTGACTCCTGAGTCAATCCTCGATAGGCAGTCGTGAGCTGTAACCGTGTGCCGGCGAGGCGCATGGCGTAGCAATTCGTGCAGCCGGGGGAGACAACAGAGCATCCCACGATCGGGTTCCAGGTTGTGTCGCACCATTCAATGCTTGATTTATTTGCCATTATGGGCTCGCAGATAAGCGATCGCGGCCTCGAGAATCCGAATCTGTTCGCGGGCGTGACCAAGAAGGCGATTACACGGTTTGCAGAGCAGGCCCCTGGCTTTTCCGGTAAGGTGATCGTGGTCGATGTCGAAGCGGGCAGGCTCTAAGTGATCGCAGCAGATGGAGCAACGGCCATGCTGGGCGCGCCAAATCCGTGCTTCATCCTCGATCGAAATGCCATAGCGATGTTTTAGTTTAAGTCGTCGGTTCTTTTGTGCCTTCGCAAGACGGCACTGTTTCTCGAGTCCGTCACCTCTGCTGCGATCACGACTAAAATCTGCGCGTGGTTCCCATCTTTTGTGCGTGATACACCACCGCTCCCCATTACGCTCGCGGCTGGCATATTCTTCAACGGAAACGCCAATGCGACGCGCCGCCGTTTTTAGAGCACCTGTAGCATTGCCAGGCATCGCCATTTCTCTTAAGATTTAACTGTCGCCCACTCGATCGTCGTGCGCCCGCTCATCGCCCCTCCTTCCACTTCCGATAGCTCCCCCGCGCGGCCGCACAGGTCATTCCCACTGCTTCCTGAACGGGCTTCTTTGTTGCAACTCACGGGCTATGGCCATCAGGTCGAGCCCGTATTTCTCCTCGAAGGGCTTGTGTCCGATGACGTGCTGGATTTCCTCGTGCGCCAGCCGACACAGCGGCACGGTCCATTTGTCGTGCGCCTTCTTGCCGATACCCGGCCATTCGCTCATAGGGATGTCCGCCGTGAACCCGTCCTGCAAGTGGTGCGGATCGACTGGGCTTTCGCACTTGTGATGGTCAGCGATCAAGCACTGGAAGCTCCGCACGAACCCAAGATGTCCGGCAAACTTCTTGCGCTTCGTGCGCAGGGACGGATGGCGTTGGCGGCGGCGCAGCATCACAGCAACTTCATCTTCTCGCGCTCGGTTGCCTCACCGGTGCGCCAACTGGCCCAGATGATGTAGAGCCCCTCAGCATGACGGCGTGCGGTATTGGCGTCCGCCTCGGCTTCGATCCAAGCCCGAGTGGCCTTCCTATATTTGCCACTGCTCTTTACCAAGTGCTCGCGCTCGAAATTCGTGTCAGCGTCGATTTTGCCAACGAGTGCCGAGAAAGCATCGTCGCGCATCCACTTGAGCCAAGCCGCCTGGTTCTCGAGCACGGCCACTTTTTCGATGGCCTCCTCGTATCTCTCGGCCGGGGTCTTATCGTCCTGCCGCTTCAAGTTCAACGTCACGCTCCTTCATCTTCGCGTCGAATTGCGTGTACAAACCAGATTGCTCGGCGCGGAAGCGTTGCACGATCATCTGGTGCCCGATCTGCCACGCCGCAAATTGATCCAGGGTGGAGTGCCCCTGCACGGCATCAAGCGCATACCCCATCCACTTCGCCCAGTCCGCCATGCCCTTGCCGATCGGGGCCTTGACCAGCGCAACCGTCTTGGGCTTCTCGAGCTTCTGCAAGAGCCCGGAATAATGGGCGCTGACCTCTTCGGTCGCATCTGCTCCTTGCGCGGTCAGCGTCTCGACGTTGTACTTCCAGGTCTCGCGCAGACACTCGATCCCCAGCGCCGCCGCCTCATCCAGCTCCCGCATCAATCCGTCGCGGAATCCGGCCCGGGTGAATGGGTAGTCCACGGTGCCATCGTGGCGCACTAGTTGGATTGGCTCTCTGCGGTCGAGGTCGGGCGGGATGTCGAGGACGGGCTTGCCGTTTTCGGCTGGCGGCTCGGCTGACGGCTCCTTCGGCTCGTCCTTCTCCTTGAACGAGCCCCGCGTGGGCTTCCCCTCGGGTGCCCCTTTCTCGGGGTTGTAGATGCCATGGGCCATAGCGGCCTGCTCGGGGTAGTGCTCCTCCACCATGTCCGCCGCCTCTTCCTCGCTCATGCTCTCGGGCGGGGGGGCCAGCAGGCGCCGGGCCTCCTGTTCGACGAACTCAAGCCGGACATGGTGCTCGGCCTGCTTACGTCGCAGGCGATAGCCGATGTCCTGCAATTCCTCCTCGCTCCCGGCCCACTCGAGCGAAACCACCTGAACGGGGAGCGTAGATCCATCGGGAGTCGTCACCGTCTTGGGTTGGATCGTGAGGCTCAAGGGGATGCCAGCCAGCACCCCTCCAGTGATCCGTTTGATGAGCGCGAGCGAGGAAAGGAGTCCCTGGACCGTATTCCACGATGTCGTGCGGAATTTCCAGACTCCGCCAACCCCATGCGCACCGTCGATCATCGCCGAGAGCACGCCGTTGATCTTGCACTTGTCCTTCCCTTGATAATCCCGCTCGATCCGCTCACAGGTACAAGTCACGTTCTGCCGCGGCTCGTTCGCATTGACAAGCCGGGACGCGCTCTCGCCGTCCCCGGTGCACCACAGCGTCCGCCCAACGAAGCAGGCATACCGACACTGGAAGTTGAGATCGATGTCGTCGAACAGGAGACGGACGGGGATGCGTTTCGGCTTGTCCCCGAGTAGCTGATGCAACGGCTCGTCGCGCAGGAAATTCCCATCCTCGCCGCGCTGCAATGTCGTGACCAGGAAATGATCCAGCTTCTTGGGCGGCTGGAACTCCGTGCCCTTTGACGACTTAATCATCTGGCCCTTGTAGCCAATCTTGATCTTGCCCCGCTCCGCAAGGCCAGGGACAAGACCCTTCACGATCAGCGAGCGCTGCGGGCGCCCGAATTCAATTCCCTCTGCCATCGTCCTCTCCTAGCGGACCACGACTTCCGTGGTCTCGAAAATCCGCACTCCCTTGAGTTGTCGTCCGCCCCCCTTGATGTAGGCGCGCACGGCCTTCTCCAAGCCGTCCAGCGGCAGGAATGGACGCAGGGTTTCGAGGTCGAGATCTGAGCGATCGAGCCCGTCGAACGTCCAGGCGCGCCGAAGAGATGATACCGAGCCGTAATCCCCCCGCGTTCGCGCGAGATCGGCCGGCGTGGCCTCAGCGGCGAGTTGGGCCTTGCGGGCCTCCTCGGCAGCACGATCGAAAGCCTGGGCCGCTCCGACCGCCGCCTCGACCTGGGACGGCTTCTCGAGCGTCTTGGCCTTCTCCTCGGCCTCCCGCCGCAGCCGCTCGACCTCCTCCTGCGCTTTCCTGAATTCTTCCTCCCGGCGCAGCCGCTCCTCGTCCGCCTTCCTGCGCGCGTAGGTGCCAAGCCGGGCCTCGATCAGCTTCTTGATGTTGGTTAAGGGGTCGATGATGCCGTTCTTGAACCACGCATCCACGGCTCGGCCTGCGGCCATGTGCGGCTCCTTCTCCACCACTCGCGCAGCCTCCGCGTTCTTGATGCAGGCCGTGAGCTGCTTGATGAAGTCCCCTGTCTTGCCCGCCGTCTCATCGTCTTGAACGGTCGCAGGCGCGCGATCCGCCGCAACGATCAGTTCCCCCGCGCGCGTCATCAGATCGCCGTGACGCTCGGCTAGGCCATCGCGTAAGAGGTCGATCGCGGGCGGCTCGTTGCTCAACGCTTCCTCGTTCATCGTCGTCTCCTAGAACACTGGCTTCAAACGATGCAAGTCTATCGGCTTGTGCGACCGCGCCTCGGGGCTCTCGGGGTCATGGGCCACAGAGTAGCGTCCCAAAGCCATCAGGTAGTCATACTCGGCCTTGTCGATCGGATGGTCGCAGGAATAGAGCCAAGTGTGCGGCACGTCGTCCGATGGCCTGTCGCCTTCGAGGGCCTGCCAGCGTGGCGAGCGATCGAGCTCTTCCCCCGTGTCGGGATCGAGCGGCGCGCCGTACCAAATCTTCACTGGCACCCATGCCCCGTCCTTCACGAGACGGCGCTTAAACAAGCCCGTCTGCGGCTGGTCAGGCTGGATGCGCGCGATGCTCATACCGGCAAGTCCTCCCCGCGCAGCTTCAAGAGCGTTTCGAGCACGGCCTTCATCGTCCTTAATTCGTAGTCGGCGGTGTCCTGCTTCATCTTCTTGGCCGCCACCTGCCGCGGATACACGCGCTCCCTCATGCCGATCTCGCGGCGCACCGAGGCGATTTGCAGGTCCAATGGAACGCTCATATCTGCACGACCTCCGCATCGAGATATTCAAATAGATGCTCGGTCTGCCACTTGCGTTCGGCGTCGGAGGCGGCGGTGCGGGTGGCGTAGGCGGCGGCGGAGGCGGCGTAGGCGGCGGCGGAGGCGGCGGAGGCGGCGTAGGCGGCGTAGGCGGCGTCGTCGGCGGCGTAGGCGTAGGCGGCGGCGCGGGCGGCGGCGTAGGCGGCGGCGGCGGCGCGGGCGGCGGCGTTGGCGTAGGCGGCGTCGTAGGCGGCGTCGTAGGCGGCGGCGTTGGCGTAGGCGGCGTCGTAGGCGGCGGCCAGCAGTTCTTTCTTTGTCGCTTCGCCGCGGGCGAACCGACGCGCGATCTCAATAGCCTTCCTTGGTCTGTCGTCGTTTGGATATTTCCGTTCATAATGTTTCAGCGCGCGCTCGGCGCAATCGCAGGCAAAGAGCCGTGCTGTTTTCTCATTCCACGTCTCGATTGTTCGGACTAGCCGCGCCTCGCGCACTACGATCTTGTCGTCGGTTTCGATCCTTTCGCCACGATATTCGGCCTCATAGATTGCCGGGCCGATCCAGTGAATGAGATCAGCGCGACGGCACAGGTGATAGCCGCATTTGCAGGCGACGAGTTCTCCCTCGATTGGCGGCATCCACTCGCCCGGTCTGGAACCCCGAGGCAACAGCCACTTGCCCTTGCCAATGCGGGCAGAGCCGTCAAGGCCGAGCACCTTGTAGAGGCGTGGCGCGCTCATATCTGCACGATCAGCAGCAGGCCCGCATCGGCCTCAGACATCAGCGCGAAGAGCAAGATCAGGCCGAGCAGGGCGCCGCCGATAAGACACGCGATTATTTTGAGCATCACTTGAACCTCCACATCCGTTGACGCGACATCGCCGGGATGAAGTGATTTACGGCGAGAAGCCTAGCAAAGAGCGAGCCCTCGCCCATCGGCTTTATGCGCGAGCGGGGCCAGTGGCGTGGGCCTGGTCGGTGTTCGCGCTTGCGCAGGCGGGCGAGAAGGCGGCGGATCATCGCGTGACTCCCTCGGCCTTGGCGATGGCGGCGCGGGCTTTGTCTAGTTGCACCGTGCTGAAAATACCACCTCCGTTGTCGTGGTCACAAATGACGCCTGGCAGTAAGCTCCGCAGCGCCGCCAGCAGTTCCGGCGCTGCGGCCAGTGGGCCGCCATTTGCAACTTTGTAAACCTCGGCGATGATTTCGAGATTATCGCCATCGCCGGCCGCGATTCGCGCGCCCAAACGCCGTCCGCGCTGCATCGGCATGAAACTCCAAGGCCCTGGCGTGTGTGTCATTTCATCCTCCTATCAGCCACTCGATCATGCCGCCCTTTCCCAGGGAGCGGCATGGGCTAGGGGCCTAACGTACGAGGTTCTGGCGCGCCTCGCTCTCGGCCTGGTTCACGGCGAGCTTGATGCGAAGCGTGCGATCAGCCATGCGGCCCGCGTCCTCTTTGGCGAGACGCTCGCGGGTTCGACGATATTCCGATGGCGATGGTGCGCAGAAGTCGATTGGCGTGTGTGTCATTTCTCGACCTCCCCGCCCCCGCCGCACGTCTCGCACTGGACCATCATCGGCTGCACTCGCCCTGCGCCGCACAGTGCGGATCAACGGTCTTTTCGCCGTCACAGGGACATTCAACAAGCGAACGGAATGTCGGCCCCCATGGTTTCTGCGCTCTCATGCCCAGTTGTTTTGCAAGATCGGCCATTGCTTCCAGCGCCGTGTCGCCGAAGCCGTGCGGGCTCATTTGCAGATCAATCGCGTCCCTACGACTGGCGCACCATGCCGTTCCATCCATGTAGAGGTTGATGCCAATGTGCTCGGCGTAAATTGCGGCGTCTTGGTTTGTGCATTTCCAAAGTGTCGCTAGTTCAACAACACGCTCTTTGTGCGCACCGATCGAAAGCGCCTCGATTAGAAGCGACCATGCCTTTTCACGATCTTTCAGATTGATAGTCCAAAAGTGTTGAACGAACGAGCTTTCGCGGAAATCGGCGACCTGACCGCCGTCAAGATACGGCTTCCAAATCAACTCGCCGTTTGTGTGCAAATAGTAATAGCCATCTATCTGTGTCATCGCTCAATTTCTCCTCTGCCGCAGCACAAACGCAAAGCCTTGGTTAATAGCCCCCGCTCTTTCAGCAGCTGGACGGGGAATTTTTCAATTTCAATGGATGACAATGCGCGAAGTTCCTTGCTTGCGTCCAAATAGCAGCAGCAATGCATCCAGTGCCGCTTGCCGTAACGGACACCCGGCCGGCTGTCGTCGAGAATCAGATCACCGCATCGACGGCAAAGATGCCAGTCTCGCTTCTGCATGGCCGTGTCCCTCATCATCTCTCGACCTCCCCACTCCCGCCGCACGTCTCGCAAGGGCCTGTCATCTCGTGAGGCACGCCGTCCGGGGGCGGGCCGTAGACGTAACTCTCGACCGTGCCGGAGCCTTCGCAATCGGGGCACTTGACGATGAAGCGGCCAAGCCCGGCATCGCTCAACCACGCGATAGCTTCCTCGGGCGTCTTAGGGCAACGCTCGCCCCCGTAGGCCTCGAACTCGTGCGCGGCCCACCTCAGCAGCTCCTCGTCGGAGAGCCAGAAGCGGTCGGGCCACGTTTGATGGTGCGGGCGCTCGACCGGAGGCTTGTCACCGGGGAGCGGCATCAAGTCCCGGAGCGTCCGGGCAAAGCCTTGTCCGGGGTATTCCTCAGTCATCGTGCGAGCTCCCTTACGGTTTTTTCTATAAAGTTTATGGCTTGGTTAAAGCCATTAATATGCGCTGTCGTTAGTCCGGTCAGCGCTCGTGCGCGTATCTGCTCCCAGCGATAACCGTGTGGCGTTACCTTTGCAGACGCGCAGGCGATCCACTCGGCGATCTGCTCGATCGTCATTCCATCGCAGGGATTAAGGGGATCGGTCATTGTTGTGCGCCTTGGCCGGGGTATTGTTCGGTCATGTTGACAAACCCAAGCGTTCTTTCTCGCGCTCCCACTCAGCATTCGCCGAGATTGCATCGGGATCACCGGCCGTAGCGAGCGCGAAAATCGCTTGCTCAATCGCCTCAGCCTGTTCGCCAGACGCTTCGAAAGTATCAAGCGCAATCGATTGCAGTCGTTTCAAAGCGTTGAACAGTCTGTCGATTTCGTCGCACGCTTCGCATTCCAACTGGTGCAGCGATTGACCTCCAATCGTTCTCATATTTCGCAGCCTTTCGGAGATCACGGTCATCGGTTTTGTGGTCCAGGCGCAGGAGGCGGGCCGCCGTTTGGCTGGGCACGTCGAGGCCCGCCCCCTACCCGGTATCCACCTCCTCGAAAGCCCCCGCTGCGCCCCGCGGGCGGGGCCGGCTAGGCGACCGGCACCTTCCTTATATGCCATTCCGGCGAATGGCGTCAAGAGCTATTTACAACCCGTCGCCGCTATGGCATAAGAGCCGCATGAGGCTCGAACATTGGCTCAACCGGCGCGCGGTCACGCCAAAGGAACTGGCTGAAAAGCTGGGGGTAGACCTTTCCACGATCTACCGCTACCTCGACGGCACCCGCCGCCCCGCCTGGCCGGTTTTGCAGCGGCTCGAAGCCATTACGAAGGGGGCCGTCCAGGCCTCCGACTTCTTCCAGAAGGGCAAGGCCGCATGATCTCTCCGCTGGG
>ERZ1292644.111-Hain-H14-01um-R2-111-length-56513-cov-20_pt1 | contig 56513 bp, 79 predicted proteins | sample MGYA00564402_ERZ1292644 | MGnify/ENA primary metagenome ERZ1292644 (study PRJEB36523, sample SAMEA6512644) | groundwater metagenome | collected 2019-01-09 | study: AquaDiva: Metagenomics assemblies of 32 groundwater samples
TCGCGCTGTTCGGACTGCTCGGACTGCTCGGACTGCTCGAACTGCTTGGGCTGCTCGGGCTGCTCGCGCTGCTCGCGCTGCTCGTACTGCTCGGACTGCTCGGACTGCTCGTACTGCTCGCGCTGCTCGCGCTGCTCGCGCTGCTCGGACTGCTCGGACTGCTCGGGCTGCTCGAGCTGCTCGCGCTGCTCGTACTGCTCGGACTGCTCGGACTGCTCGTACTGCTCGCGCTGCTCGGGCTCTATTATTCAGGCCGGCCTGCCGGATAATTGGCCCGCTTACGGCTGGAAAAAAGACGGACGACTATTCATACATGTCGGATGCCGCCGCAAAACATTATCAGAAGCGCGCCAATACTGGGCTAACAAAAACGACCGCAGAGAAGTCCTCGCGGCAATCGAATATATTGCCAAAATTGCCACCTTAAAAGGTTGGCCAACCGCGTAGAAATATCCCACTTCGAGATTAATGATAATTAAAATCGCATAAAAGCCATGCTGCAACGCGGTAAAAGGCCCTGATTATGTGCATTAGCATGTACTAGTCTGTGGATAAGACAAGCAGAAGGTCAGTGCGCTGCGCATAACCCATTAATTTGAAGAAAGAAAGGATATATATATATATATACTAGTAGTACTAGTAATATAAGTGTGTCTGTGGACAAGGGTATTGCGCGCGCGGGCACGAGCATGCACCAAAATGGTGCATAAAATACTCCCAAAAAGTTGCTCTCTATTTTTCGGCACTTTTCAAACTAGTACTGGGATTCTGTAATTGAATCAACGCCTTACGCTCGCATATACAACTTTTTTCCGCCAACTAGTGCAACTAGTACGAACTAATCAGCTTATTCTGCATCATATGTATTAGGAAACCACTATGCAAAACCCTACGCGCTACTGCCCATGTTGCGGCCGGACGATGCCCGTCGCCTCGCATTGGTTAACTGTACAGCCTATCTGCGTCGACTGCGCTGCATTAAGCCCTGCGACCGCGGCACTCACTGCTCGGGACACGGCTGCGCGCGAGCATGCTGCACATACGCCACTGCGCGAGCAACGCCGGAACCTTGCCCTGCTTGCCTATGCCACGCAGGGCAAGCGCTGCGCGGAATGCCACCGGCACATGCCTACCGATCAGTATGCACGCTGTAGCGCCCGTACAGATGGCCTACAAGCGGTCTGCCGGGGGTGCACTAAGGCCCAAGCTGCCACGCTTGCCCTGCCCGGTGGTAAAGCTCTTTGGAAACAAATCAGGGACGCGATGCGCGCCCGGGCCCACACTATTTTACCGATAGTTGATGTAAATCAACAAAAGCTCTTGACATCGCAGTAGCGTCGACTAAACTGCTATTAACTGCTCGGCGATCGGGCAGCATTTCACTTACCTGGAAAGGGATCCAAATGAATCAAGCCCTTATTGTATGGTATGGCCAAGGCGGCGAACTGGAAACCCGTGTAGTCACTATTATTAATGATCTCACATTATCCCGGGCTCTAGCAGATATGGTGCTGAGTGGGGTTGTTACACCGGGCGATAGTTTCGTTGTTACCCCGCTGGACTAATCACTAACCTGGAAAGGACACAATGGACAAGGCAGTCGAAACGCTGGCCGCCGAGTATGCGGTCGAGATTGGCGCATGGGACTGGGATAGCATGCGCAAAGAGTGTGAGAGTGGCGCCGAGGTGGATCCGGATAACCTGGATATCAGGATTGGCCGGTGCTTCCTCGGCACTGTTTTTGCTCTTATGCCTAGTGGCAAATATTACATGCCCTGGACCAGCAATCAAACAGACTGGGACATAGCGCGGGACGAAGTGTACATGGAAGCGCTTGAAGCGGCGGCCGATGCCGCAGGGGGTTGGATTGAAAGTGGCGAATGGGATTCGTGCGATTTGTTCTTTGGTATGTCGTTTTATGTGCCTGATAACGATAATGATGACACGGATCCATTCGACGAGAGCGGGGAGGTAGCATGACTGTTCGATGGTATCTTGGAGTACCCCGCAAGCCTTATGCTCGGCGCTTAATTTTTCAATCCGACATTGTGCCTACTGATATTTCGCACGGCGCATTTTTCTCTTATGCGATTGGCCCGTTCCGTACCCGTTGCGGTGCCGAGTATATGCGGGATTATGGGCAAAATAACCCACATTGTGCAACCGTGGCGCAGGCTGAAAAGCTAGCACACCGCGCGCGCCTGGAAAGGAGTTAAAATGAACATTACAGAATCCCGTACACGTCGCATCCTGGAGTATTTGCGACAAAAGCATGATATAGACTATTGCCCGCATTATGGTGAGCGTGGTTACTCTGCACCAGATGCCGGTATCCTGTTTGCCAACTGGAATGATATCTCCGAGCGGATCCAAGACTATCTAACCGAAGCAGGCTTCGAGCTAGAATGGTTCGATGAGTGGTATATTGACTATAACAATGACAAGGCGTGGCGCACAAGCCCTAATTGTTACTCATGGATATGCTCGCTGGTATATGCAGACGATGGCGAAGTGTTGACACCCGACGATGGCGCGGAAGCCGCAATCGACGCGGTAGCATTGACATATTATGCGCAGCCAATAGGCGCTGTCCCCGACTGGGTGTTGGAAGCGGATATTGAATCCGAGGGGTATGTGCAAATCAACGGCACATATGAGAGCGGTTGGCACCCAGGACAAAACGATGACCTGGAAAAGATCGCCAAAGCCGCGTTTGAGACCGGCGCCACGTCAGTACTATTCCGTATCGCCCAGTCTGGGCAGTTTGATGTGCACTTTCAGGGGTTTCGCAAATGAACCGTATAGAGCTAGTCCGCAATGAAACAGGCGCGCTTGAAGAACGCGAGCTTGTTTACCGGCCTACAAGTTGGCAGCGCGAGGGCCTGCAAGAAACCGCGAGCGGCTACGGTAGACGGCTGAACAGCGGATACATGATTCAGTATGCCGGCAAGCTGCGCAGAGTGTATATTACATGCTATAGCAATGCCAGTTCGCTTTTTGTTTTGGTTGCAGGCGAAGCGAGGTATTTATGAGCGCGACGGATCTTGACTTAACCACGCGCTATGCGCCTAACATGGATATGACCGATCATGGCATGCGCCCGGTATTATGTTGGCTTGTTCACCCTGCCCGATGTCCTATCTGCGCGGATATGATAGCGCTGGAGTGTGTCACCGCGGTATGCTCGCGCTGGTATGGCGTACAGTCAGCGCGCATCAATTCGGAATTGCGTATGGTGATAACGGGCACACCTATACGCGACGAAGTGCGCATGAAGTGGCCAGTATGCAGCATAACCTGAAAAGGAATTGAACCATGAAACAATCTAAATTGAAGCATTATCAAAACACACTTGGCTTTGACCTAACTAGGCATATTCCATTCTCGCGCACTTATAATATCCGGTGTAGCGCATGCGCCGCAGTAGTAATCAACGGTGTGCCTGCGCATGAACAAGGCTGCCCTAATGCGCAATGCATTAGCGTCGCACAAGCGAACCTTCAACATTTTTACTTATCCGGGCCAAGTGAAAGCGATCATACGCGAGGGGTGTATAGCGCGGCCGTCGCAATTGCTGACCATTTGGCCGCAGATAATCTCGCATTTGACCGGGCGAAGTTCTTGCGCGCCCGCGGGGTGACATCATGACCCGCGCGATTTATGACACGCATGAATATGATATTGGAACCTACCATGTCCGCATTGATATGGTCGAGGATTGTGATAATGGCCCGCCTTGGAAGCAGGAAGATGGCCACGGGCCGGTGTCGGACTGGCGCCCAAAGGATAGCAAAGCGCCCGGTGAGTGGATCCTGATCGAAGATCGCGGGAAGTGCTTATTTTATCAGGCGCAACAAGCGCAAGTTATTGCGTTGCCCGATGGCTGGGGGCCGCACGAACGGGAGGAAGGGGAAAGTAAAGGCGCCGCGGTAGCGCGTGCCGTACGCGAGGATTTTGAATATTTGCGCAAATGGTGCTTAGGCGACTGGCAGTATGTCGGTGTGATTACGACAGTCACGCGCAACGGGAAGCAAGTGTTTGAGGACAACTGCTACGGTATAGAATTATATGGCGATTATTGGCGCGAGTTTGGTGAAGAGCAAGCTAGTTGGGGAATAGACAATGATCTAAAGTCTAGGCGTGAAGCAATTGCCACCGCGCGCCGCGAGCGGGCCGAGCGGGCCTACTGGCAAGAACGAGGGGTTATAACCCGCCCGTAGTATTTCATCTAACCTGGAAGGGGAAAACCATGAACAAGCGCGAAATGTTGCTAGGTGGCCCAGGCCTTGACGGATACGCATTCTGTGCAGATGTGTACTGCGTAAGTTGCGGGCAGGATTTTATCCGCCATTTGCCGAAAGCTGAGTATACCGACCTGGAAGCAGGTGATTCAGAGATTGTCCCGGGGGCAATTTTCTATGGCGAGTCGGATACACCCCACTATTGCGGTAAATGCGGGGAATACCTATATGGCCCAGAAGAAGATAGTTGGGATAGCAAGGAGTCCGAAAATGAAACCGAAAGCTAACCGGCGGCAGCGCCGTGCGACAATGACGGAGTTTCGCGCGCGCCAGTGCGAGCGGCGCGAAGCTTCGCCCGACGGCCGGCTGTTCGGTGACGCACCGAACGCGAAACTCCCGCAGTATTTCCTCGATTATGTACGCAGCAAGCCCGTGCCAACGAAAGAGAATAATTCACATGAAGCTAAATCCTGACAACCCGCTGCATGCCGCGCTAAGTAGTATCAATGCTAGCTATGGTACCGGGTACATGTGCGAAGTGCACTACAACCCCGGCCGCCAGATCGGGCATTATGTAACCGTCCGGCAGTATGGGTGCGGGGTATATGCGTGGCATATTATTCGCGGGCGAGTGTATGCGCGCGGAACTTCACGTAGGATTAAGGGAGGGGAATAAAATGGAACATTTACGCCAGCGCATTAGTGACGTACGCTATGGCCCCGTAGAAAATGAACAGAATACCATCCTGTTCAAATTTGACAATGTTCAGTATTATGGGGCATTGAAGGGACGTAATGCTGATTTGGTTCTTGGCGCGGGGGCGGTACAAGACGCAGCGATTGCGTTGCGTGTACTACTTGACGGGGATGCTCCAGCGCTAACATATTATTGTTCGGGAGCATAACCATGCTTGCTAAACCTCAAATCATCGCAGCTCTTCGCACGTGGGTTAATCAGCGCCCGGGCCTAGAGTCTGCCGACTATGGTGACTGGAAAGCGTATCGGTCGGAGCTGCGACAGATCACGAAAGACCGGGCCGACGCGCTAATATTACTGCGTGCGGTTGAATTGCGCGATTCAATCAAGGCCGAAGACTTGATCGTGGCTTTCCCTCGCGCGTACAGTGGGAGGCTGCAGATCAATGCGGTTCCGAACGCGAAGGGCGAGCTTTGCGCGTATCTGGAGTACTGCACGGGTCAATACTGGCCAACAGAGTATCGGAAAGCGGTCTGCGCGGTGCTGGCAGGCGTGTTGTGGAATTACATGCGTGAAAGTATGCCGGCGCCGAAGGGGAAGATTACACGCAATAGTAAGTTCCTCGGTGAAGTCGAACACGATAGCATTGACGGCTTGACACCCGGCGACTGGTTGCGGCGCAAGTTCAAACAGGAGTTCGGGCGCGGGATTCAATCACGCTGGCTTAACTAGGAGGTTGACATGAAAAAAATGACGCAAATGGAATATGATGCGCTACCAATCATTGCCGGTAGGCGCCAGTGCCCTAGTATTACAAATTATTCTGGTATAACGGATTTCGGCGAGTGGGCGAGTTTCGGCGAGTGGGCGAGTTTCGGCGAGTGGGCGAGTTTCGGCAAGGGGGCGAGTTTCGGCAAGGGGGCGAGATTCGGCAAGGGGGCGAGATTCGGCGAGGGGGCGAGCTTCGGCGAGGGGGCGAGTTTCGGCAAGGGGGCGAGCTTCGGCGAGGGGGCGCGATTCGGCGAGGGGGCGAGCTTCGAGGGTGGTCATAAAGCCAAGTTAGGTTATCCATTATTTAGTTGTGGTGGTATTGGTTCGCGCCACGGCACAACATACGCATTTAATTGCAAAGATGGGATCATTATCCGGTGCGGATGTTTTGTTGGAACCATAGATAAGTTTCGCGTCTGTGTGTGCAAAGTGTATGGCGAAAACGGACACGGCAAAATATATCTAGGTTTTGCTAACATGGCCGAGGAGCAGTTCCGCATTACTACAAGCAAAGAGTGAACAATGTTAACTACACAGGCCCAAGTCCGTGCTGCATTCTGGTTGGATTGTGGCGATATGGCAGGCGTCAGCCGAAAATTGATCATGAACCACCAAGGCACGGCGCGCAATATGCATAACACGACTACGCGCTGCGCGTTTGCAGATTACATCGACGCGCTAGCGCGCTGGGGCGAAATATCATCCAAGCTGGCGCAACGAGTGACGTTGTGACCAGACCCAGGCTGCCATATGTCAAGCTCGATGTGCGCCCGCATGGGAAGATTAAAGCTTATCGGCGGAAGCCCGAAGAACCGAAGAAATTTCCGCCGCGCCCTCAAGTGAATTGGCTAACCCCACTGGAAGGAGTACAAAATGAGTGCAAATGGATGTCTCCCAAGCTGTATTGAGGAAGCGTTTAGGCTTGGCTATAACGCTGATATGGACGCAGTTTGCCCGCCGGTGATCGAAGCAGCAGCAGCGTGGTCCGTTCGCTGGTGGGAACGCGGGCATACGCATCATCAGTTGCTAAATCGCGTGCACGAGTTGGAGCATGAGAACGCAGAGCTACGGGAGAAAGTTGACCCGCAGCTATTGGACTTGTATACAGTGCAAGCGATGTTCCCAGACCGCTCGGAACGATTTACTCTTACTATCCGCGCTCGCAATGAGGGTGACGCAATTGAAATTATGCGCCGCAATTTCATTGGGCGGGTGACAGTTTCTAGCGTTACGAAGGAAGATACCCCGCGGGAGCCAATGAGCAAAAGTAATAATAAGTATGTTTGTACTAAGTGCCATATGGATGATGTCCCATGGGGAGATGGAGGGCAAGTTGTTGGGTTTAGTATGCCACTTACGCATGCTGGATGTGGCGGCGAATTGGAAATAGTCAAGCGATAATAATGTACACTGCCCAAATATCTAACACAGAGCTTGAGCGGCTTTATTGGTCAGCAGGCCTAACTGAGATTGCGGACGTATATGCTCGGTTGGATATTGAACAGACCCGGGTGCGCGGGTTGGAAGCCGCACTTGCTGATACCCCCAGTTACGATGATCTTAATGCCGCATTAGACGATGCTAATAAGCTGCGTGACAAAATAGAGAACGCCGAGGTAGTTATCTTTGCGTTATACGAGCGCGCTAGCAACGGCTGGCGCCCGACATGCCACGAGTTACTTGATGAACTGGACAAAATTAAATGGTGGATTGCTAAATGAACCCTGAACGATTCCAAGCTTTTGCCGAGGCTTACGTGGTGGCGATCCGCGATGCCGCAGTAGTAATTAGGCCCCATTTAGCGGCGCTATCATCGCCTGAAGTTTATGCCTTGGGTGTAGTAACGGTGCTCCTCGATCAGCTTGAGCGTGGCGGGGTGCGCGCGATTGAGGGGTATGGTATAAACCAAGCGGGGGGAGCGTTCCAGGCGACTGCGCGTGCCCTCGGGGTCGACGCGACGGCTCAAGCGCTGCAGGACTACTTGGACGGGAAGTAAATTTCAGTTGACAAGCCACCTTGAGGGGAGTATTCTAGCATGAACACGGCTACTCGAATGACCTCATTGTCACAGTACATGGACGCGGAAGAATACGATCCAGCAGAGCCCGCTTCGTTTTACCTGACCGGCGACATTGACGGATGGGGGCGCAGATCGTTTCGCCAAATACACGGCGCCCGGCATCGCCGGATCCCGCAGGAACTTCCGCCGTGGTCCGATGAAGATGAAACGCAGGAGGAAGAAGAATGAAAACAGGCAATCGTTGTCCTGCCGGTTCACTGCATCCATTCAAGCGCGCGATTACGCTAGGCCGCCGGATCATCGCCCTACAAGAAGAACATTTTGATCCTGACGCATCGCATGGTATCCCCACCGCGCTACGGCTTGCGCTAGCGCAGCTTCCTGAGTATATTTCCCGCGGGCACGGCGGCCGGCACCGCACCAAGAACAAAGTGATCGGCGGCGCGTGGTCGCAGGACAGGTCAATTTATACACCGCATCAAAACACGCGCGAATGTGCGCGGAGGGCGAACCATGCTCCTATCTGAAGCAATCCGTAAAGGGAAGAGTGATGATCCGCTGGCAGCGGCGCATTGGGCAATGACACACAAAGCCCCGCAATGGGGCGATGCTGGGGGACGCTGGCTGCACGATTGGTTTCCCCAGCTTGGGCTGTCAGTTCGCGTGCGCAGTTACTATTTTGGTAACACGCTTGTTCGGTTCCCGGCTGAGTTTGTAACGGAACTCGAAACTGCGGGTGTGTTACCTAAGCTGAATGGGCGAGCGCCGCGAAAACTATCCGACCACTTGTCGTTGTGGGGCGCGCTTGCGAAACTGCACGACAAGGGGCAGTCGAATGCGGAAATTGCGGACCTATTAGCGAGGTACGGATTATGAGGGCCAAATGAAACTACCTGATCGCCTCGATCGTAGGTTCAGGCATACGTGGATTATGGGCGCAGATCACAGAGATGGCGCTCTGGAGCTAGTCGAAGATGTTGTGCTGTGGATTGCTGATCTAGCGGAGCGCTATCCAGACATGACAGCGCTGGAGTATGCGCAAAAAATGAAACGTGAATTTAGTCTATCGCGCGACAAGAAATGAGCGCTAACTATCAGCTTAGCGGCCCCGAGCCGATTGACCCGCATCGAATTGAGCAGTTTTTCGACGGCAAGCTGAGCATAAATGAGCTAGTCATTCTGGCACAAGACGCCATAGACTCAGGCGGGTTTGTTAAATATGGTCCGCATTTGTATTATCTCGTGTTGCACTGCTCTACACAGGGTCTGTGTCGGGCGACAGGTATGTATTTGCAATGATGCGCTTATGGCGCTGGCTTATGGGCATACGAGCACTATCCCGGCTGGACGGATTCAAGCCTATTAACCGGAGGAGAATATGAGCTTTGTGTATCTTGGGTCGCCGTATAGCCACCCTGATCCCATTGTAATGGAACAGCGCTTCCAGGATGCGTGCGCCGCGGCAGGGTATCTAATGCGCCGCGGAGAAGTCGTATTTGCTCCGATTTGTCATAGCCACCCGATTGCAAGCACATTAGATCCTAGTCATCCTACAGATCATGATTTCTGGATGGCGCAGGATTTGCCATTCCTTAAGCTAGCAAGTCGGCTGCATATCCTGATGCTCGATGGCTGGCGGGATAGCAAAGGGATCGGGCGCGAGATCCAATATGCGTTTGACCACGGCATTGCAATCACATTCATGGATTGGCCACTACCAGGGAGGTAGGAAAATGCTGATAGCTTTAGTTAGCCCGCCGCAGCGCGATATTTGCGTGTGCTGCGGCAAACCTACGGAGTTGAAGGACTACGCCCCGCGCAGGGCGGTGTGCATGGCTTGCGCGTTGGAAGACAAGGAACAAGGCCACCGCCGAGTATTTCGACTGGAACCAGAATGTTCTACCTAATAAAGCAAATCACTCTCGCTCTTGTTTTCTTGATCGGGCTGCCAATCTGGTTTTTGGGTTTCGTGTTGTTTATGCTATTTGCGGCTGCGTTTATGTGGGCAGACCATAGATGACTCTCGCCCTGACCCCTGCCATGCTGGAAACAGCATACGAGTATCTGCGTTCAACGCCCCCCTTCTGCGCGTGGAAGCTCCCACCTGCAGAAGAAGTAGAGTTTGGCGTAACACGGCACCGGGATCGGGAGGGCGATCATTGCGTTTATCAGCGCACAACTGATCATGTGATTCGGGTCTCTGCGTACTACGTGAAGACGACAAGCGCGTTGATGTGCTGCATGGCGCACGAAATGATCCACGCATACCAGGAACGTAAAGGCGGCGCGCGCTATGACCGACACAACGCCGAGTTTAAGCGGCTCACTATTCGCGTGTGCTCTGTGCATGGCTGGAATCCAGATGCGGTGCAGGCATGACGGATTTGCTAACCCTGGATTTCGAGACTTTTTACTCTAGCGAGTACTCGCTGGATAAGCTCAGCACGGAAGCCTATATCCGTGATCCTCGGTTTAAGACAGTCTTATGCGGAACCAAGTTTAACGATGAGCATGCGTTCTGGACACAGGCTGCCACGCTCAAACATTTTTTTGCTAGCTTAGACTGGGCTAACATTATCGTCATTTGCCACCACGCGCATTTTGACGGGGCAATCCTTGCTTGGCATTATGGCATCCGACCCGCCATGTTTATTGACACGCTGTCGATGTCGCGGTTGCTCGATGGGCCGAAAGCCGGGCATCGTCTTGACTTGTTGGCTCAACGCTACGGGCTCCCGCCTAAAGGTGATTTTGTAGACCACGCGAAAGGGAAGCATTTTAGTGATTTGAATCCTGACGAGCGCCACGCTTATGGTGCTTACTGCTGTAACGATGTGGAGTTGACTTATCAGCTTGCACAAATTTTCATCCCACAAATTCCTATTGACGAATTACGACTGATCGACATAAACATTCGGATGTTCACAGAACCAATATTTCGTGGAAATGCCGACTTGCTATGGAAGGCAGCAAGCGCTGAGCACACGCGCAAAATTGGACTCTTACGCCGGATCGGACAACTATGCCAGCGATGTTGGGGGAGTGGGCGCGATCCGCAAATGTCATTTTCTGCTTCTGGGCCATGCGACACGTGCGGCGGTTCTGGAGTGGACAAGAAAGTAGTTGGATCAAGTAACAAGTTTGCCGACCTTCTTCGCCAGTTCGGCGTTGAACCTGCGCAAAAGCTGGGCAAGCCAAATCCAGACGGTTCGCCTAAGTTAATTTATGCCTTCGCACGCACCGATCCTGCCATGCAGGCACTGCTCGAAGACCCCGAAGAAGAAATCCGTTTCCTGGCTGAAGCTAGGATCGCAGTCAAATCGAACATTGTCGAAACGCGAACGGAGAAGTTCGCTGCCTGCGCTGAACGCGGGCCGATGCCGGTGTATCTTGCACATGCTGGTGCGCATACGTTCCGCCCGTCGGGCGGTGACGGAATGAATTGGCTCAATATGAGCAAGCACAACGCAGCGCGTCCTGAGATGATGGTGCTTCGGCAATCTATTCAAGCTCCGCCGGGGTACAAGATCGTCGCCGCGGATTCAAGCCAGGGGGAAGCTCGTATACTAGCGTGGCTTGCTGGCCAGCATGATCTTGTGCAAGCATTCGCCGAGGGCCGGGACGTGTATTCAGAGCATGCGTCTACAGTCTATAGCCGCCCAGTGGATCGTAAGCGCGTGAAGGAGGACTACATCCCGGGGCAGTTGGGGAAAATCTCAATTCTCAGTATGGGCTTTGGTGCAGGGTGGTACAAGACGGCAATGGAACTGCTGAAAGGTTTACTTGGCGCCCCGCCTATTCAGTTCACAGCCAAGGATATGGAAACTCTGGCCGTTGATCCGTCGCGGTTTTTGAACAACCCAAAAAACGTTACGCTTGTAGAAACGATGCCTTCTCGTCTGGAACTAAACGATCGGCTGATCCATTGTGCGGTGACTCACGCGCTGGTGCAACGCTATCGTAAGCGGTACGAATGCATCCCCGCATACTGGGATCATATGAATGAAGTGATCAATGCGATGATTATCGGGCGCGGAATGGCGTTTGGCGCGCATGGCATCATGCGCACCGGGGAAGAATGTATCTGGATGCCAAACGGGCTTGCGTTACGTTATCGCGGGCTCCAGCGCGATGATAACGGCGAAGCGACATACTTTAACGGGCGCGAGCGAACGCGGTTACATGGGCCAATGCTCACGGAGAATTGCGTCCAGAGTTTACACCGACAGATCGTCGCGGCGCAATTGCTTGAGATCGCACAGGCTGGGATCAAGGTTGCGCTCTGGCCTTATGATGAGATTGTCGCTGTGGTGCCGGAAGACGCAGCAGATGTCGCGCTTGAGTTTATGCTACAAACGATGCGGAAAGCCCCGCCGTGGGCAACGGGGTTGCCGCTAGCAAGCGAAGGCGGGATTGGATCAACTTACGCGGAGTGCTGAGATGAACATAGTCGTAGCCGTACTGGAAGAAGTCGGTCGTGCAACCACCAAGTTCCCGACGTGGCTAACCGACCCGCTGCACGCGCTGGCGGTGCTCGGCGAGGAGTTTGGCGAATTGACCAAGGACATACTCCAGATGGTCTATGAGCCGCACAAGACCAGTAAGGAGCGCATCCGCGAGGAAGCCATCCAGACCGCGGCGATGGCGCTACGCTTGCTGATGAGCATCGACAAGTACGAGTACAAACGCTGTGACCAGCACACTCAGGAGGTAGCGTGATCAACTTGGGCCTGGTAGGTGCCGCAGGATGCGGCAAGGACACCGTGGCGGATATTTTGGTCAAGCGCTATGGCTTCGTCAAGTACAGTTTCAGCGACGCCCTGTACCGCGAGGTCGCCGAGGCGTTCGGTCTAGAAGACGCATCGGTGTTGTACAACCGGGAGACGAAGGAGGAGCCCACAACGAGCCTGGCACTTGACAACTGCAAAGACGAACTGTTTCACATGGTATATATCAAGGAGCGTGTTACAGGTCAGGCGCGCAGTGTGAGATATGGTAAAGATCCCAACTCTCCTCGTGAAATTTTGCAATTGTGGGGTACTGAATACCGCCGCGCGCAAGACCCGGACTACTGGATTAAGAAAGCTGATGAATGGATCTATGACGTGCTGGCAAACGCAGGTTATCCCGAGCAACGACCACAATACTTTGTGAACACCGCGGTACGGTTTGCTAACGAACAAGATTGGATCCATAAATTTACCTGCGGCAATGTGTGGCATATCCGGCGCGGTAACATACTGCCGGTCAATGCTCATGTATCTGAGAGTGGATTGCCTGTACGCGAAGTCGAGCGCGAATTGTGGAATAATGACACAATCGACCGACTAGCGTACGGAATCGACCTACTGTTGCGTACCAGCGCGCAGTTCGTAAAGGTGCTACCAATGGAGGAAACCAGCCTATGACTACCCCTAGCAAACATATTGATCGAGCACCGGAACGAGCAAAAGTCCTGCAGGCGGCGGCGCTGCGTGCTGCGGGGCTTACTGGCAAAGAAATCGGGCAGCAAATGGGCATAACCCGGGTTCGTGCCGGCGAGTGGTCTCGTGATTGGCCCAAACGGCTGGGGATTACCGAAGCCCAGATCGCAGCAGAGGCGAAGCGCCTAGTGCCCCCCCCTGTGCAACAGGCCCCTGATGATATGTCCAAACAGGAATCGTTGCGCAGTATTTTGCGCCGCGGAGTGCATACAGTAACGACGTTATGTGGCAGGCTAGATGTAACTCCTGCCCGGCTTTTACGCATGCTGCAGGCTCTGCGCAAACAAGGTTTCCTTGTAACTGAAACTGAAGGCAGGCTTACAATTTATACTACCCCGCCGCCGGCAATCATTACTGCTGTGCATCAATATAAATCGCACCCGGGCGGGTACTATAAGTTTGGGTATTGCTCGGATTCGCACCTTTGTTCCAAGTACGCTCGTGAAGATGTGCTCTCGGATCTATACGACTGGTTTGCAGCCGAAGGCGTCGACCGGGTATTCAACACTGGTAACTACATAGACGGCGAAGCCCGGTTCAACAAATACGATATCCACACATACGGGATGCAGGGGCAGCTTAACTACTTTTGTGAAAAGTATCCGCAGCGTAAGGTTAGCGGCAAACCGCTTACCACGTATATTATATCGGGTGACGATCATGAAGGTTGGTACGGTGCCCGAGAAGGCGTAGACATTGGTTGGCTAATGGAGCAAACGGCGCGCGATAAGTATCAGCGTACGGACCTTGTGAACCTCGGTTATATGGAGGCTTTTGTTCGGCTCCAACATGCCGACCACAAGAACGCAGTTAACCACCTGCTTGCGGCGCATCCAGGCGGGGGGTCGGCGTACGCGCTGAGTTACGCGCCCCAAAAATACGTCGAAGCGTTGCAAGGGGGCGAGAAGCCCGCTGTGATTCTATTCGGCCACTGGCATAAACTATTCGATCTCTTGGTCCGTAACGTGATTTGCTTGGGCGGTGGTTGCACGAAAGACCTGGACCCATTCGGACGCAAAATGAAACTTGCATACCATATCGGCGGGTCGATTGTAGAACTATGGCAAGATTCTGCTGGGTCAATTACCCGATGGCGGGTTGAGAAGAAACAATACTTCGACCGCGGGTATTATAATGACCAATGGTCATACGCAGGTCAACCAAAAAGGATACCAGCATGAGCGTTGATCCTATAACAGGCATACAATTTGACAGCGGCGCCAGGCATTTTTTTGACCCCGCAGGTCAGGCGCGCGAGCGCGCTATAGTATTCAGTAACATGTGCCACCGGATGATTGATGATATGGTAAGCGCGGGTGTATTCCCAGCGTCCGCTCCGTGGGCAGATGAACGGTTTCAGGTTATGATCGTTGCGCGGCTGCATAAGACAAAGCGGCTTGAAGACGACGCGCGCAAATTTGCGGCGCTTAAAGAAATATTCGGAGGAGCGAAATGAATCATGTCATGCTCGATTTGGAGACAATGGGTAATGGCCCGACAGCGGCAATTGTTGCTATCGGGGCGTGCGTGTTCGATCCGCACGGTGTAGGCGCTGGCGGACCGCAGTTTGGCATATCGGTGGATCTTGATTCCGCGATGAAGCACGGGCTGCATGTTGACGCCAGTACGGTGCTGTGGTGGATGCGTCAATCGGATACTGCGCGAGAACGTACGTTTCCAACTGATGCACCCGCACTGCCGCAGGCGATAGACCTGTTCAATTTGTGGATACGCGAACAAGATAGCGATGTCGTTGTATGGGGAAACGGCGCGACGTTCGATAACGTAATTATCCGCTCTGCGTTCAGGGCAGTCGGGCTCGAAGCACCGTGGTCTTACAAAAATGATCGTTGTTATCGCACGCTGGTTAACTTGTTACCTGAGCATCGCCGGCCAACACTCGTTCCCTACGGCATGGCACATTACGCACTGGATGACGCCATTACGCAAGTATTGCATTTGCAAAAAGTCTGGAAGGAGCTAGGGTTATGACCCCCGAAGAAAAGTGGGTTCATTTAGTAAACCCGCAAACCGTAAAGGATTATGGGCTTTCGTTAACAGAGGCTGAGCTTGCGACGTTCCCAGAGGGGCGTGTTGTGCTGACTTTCTTGCACGAAGACGCACTCAACGTGCTCGATGACAATACTAGAGTGGCAATTGCCGAGCGCATGGGAGAGACTCTCGATCAGCTTATATACACTATATTAACCCGAGGAAGATACGAGTTATGACTGTTAAAGAATTAGAAGCCTGGTGGTGGAAACAGCGAGCATGGACTGAAATAATTGATCTTATTTTGCATGCGTGGATTGTATGCATTGCAACCATGTCGATTATTGGAGTTGGTGGTTTACCAGTATGGCTGTTTCTTTGGTGGGCGGTTTTTAAGTGAGCACTTTTCTTGCGTGGTCTTACTCGCGGTTGAAAACGTTCCTTGAGTGCCCCAAGCAACTCTGGCACAGCATAGCGCCAAAGGGACATCCAGACCGAGTTGAGTTCAAACAGTCCAAGCCAATGCTGGACGGGATCGAGATTGACAACGCACTCACCGCTCGAATCGCCCGCGGTGCGGCGCTACCTGGAAAGTTCCTGCCTTACGAGCCCATTTGTCAAATGGTCTGTACGGTGCCGGGACAAAAGCTTACCCAGCTTCAGCTTGCATTGGACCCGGCTCTCAAGCCCTGCGGGTACAAAGACTGGGATAATGCGTGGGTGCGGGTGATCTACGACCTAGTTATCATAAACGGCGAGCACGCTTTCATTTGGGACTGGAAGAACGGGCAAATTTGGCTAGACGAAGATCAGCTTCGGTTGTTCGCTACTGTAGGGTTTCACCAGTTCCCCGAGCTTGAGACGATTGATACATCATATGTCTGGCTGAAGCACGGGGTAACAACTGATAAGCATTATACGCGCCGGGAACTGCCCGAGCTATGGCAGACATTCCTGCCTGATGTAGAGCGCTTGCAAGTAGCATATAAGACTAACCACTGGCCGGCGATCCCGAAGCGTGGGAAGAACTCATGTAAGTGGTGCTCTGTCAATGAGGCGGGTAAGTGTTCAGTGGCGCAAGGGAGGTATGGGGGATGAACCCCCCCGGTAAGGCTACCCACCCGCTGCGGCTGCCAAAGAAAGCGCCGCTATGCTTTGACTCACAAGCGCAATGGGATGAGTACCGGGTATTGACTATCGAGAGCGGGAAAGATGGGCATACGTTTTGCACGGATTGTACGAAAGCATACCAATCGAAAATGATACTACACGGTCGCTGCAAGTATCCAGGCACACGCTTTCAATATCGAGGCGGTGTACTTGTAGGGCAAAGGAGAAAAATATGAGTACAAACTATTCAGGCCCCGAACGCCGTCGCGCGTACGGAACTCATTTGCGGAATGCAGATGGAAGCCTTGTTACTTGGATCCGGCGCATGATTATATATTACCTGCTAATTGCGGGTGCCGCTTATGGCATAGAGATGGTGGAACGACGAAGCGTACCAGATCGCAGGAAAGGGTTATTGCCATGAGCGAACCATTCACCCTTGTTGTGCGGGACGACGAATCGCAAGATGAGCTAATACGTTTGTATAACCTATTAGCCGTAGCTGAAGCCGAAGTTACACGTTTGCGAGATGGAAACTTGAAGCTGCTTGAAGAAAATGTAAAGTTGCGGGCGCAAACCCAAGTGCTTATTGCTGATCTTGATTTTGTCAAACGCAAGTATGCTATGGTGAGCAATGTGAGTGTAGGAGTAACGACATGACTGAATTTCGATCGTTTGGCAAAATCGCGCGCCTTAGCCGCGAGTGTGTTATCACTGAAAAGATCGACGGCACGAATGCCTGCGTGTATATTGGCGAAGATGGCGAGTTCTTGACCGGCTCGCGTACTCGCTGGATAACACCAAGTGACGATAATTACGGGTTTTCCCAATGGGCACATGACCACAAGGATGAGCTGCTCTTGCTTGGCCCCGGGCAGCACTTCGGAGAGTGGTGGGGCAAAGGAATTCAGCGTAGTTACGGACTAACCGAGCGGCGGTTCAGTCTGTTCAATGTGAGCCGATGGAACAAAGAAACGAAACCGCCGTGCTGCCGTGTAGTACCGACAGTATTTCGCGGAATATTTACAACTGACGCAGTTGAAAAAGCCCTGCTTATTCTTAAACGTGTTGGTAGCATGGCCGCTCCTGAGTTCGAGGGAAAAGCTGAAGGTGTAGTAATCTTTCATGAAGCAAGCGGGCATTTATATAAGAAAACCTTTGAGCGTGACGACGAGCCCAAAGGCGCGCGTGTGAAAAAAGAACGGCCGCCGCAAGTAGCGCGCCTTCATCATGTTGGAATCATGTGGACAGGCGGCCGGCGGAAAGGCTCAACCGAAGGGTATGCTGGTCCAGAAAGGCGGCGGGCGTGAAGAAAATTGAAACCGAGGCTCATGTCAAGGAGCTTGTGCGCGAATGGTTCAAGGCTCGCGGTGGCTGGCGGTTTAGCCCGGTCCAGACTGGCATGGGTGAACATGGTATCCCCGATTCGGTGGGCGGAGTGCCAATCCTCGTGACGCCTGAGATGGTTGGCAGGACTATTTGCATCTCTGTCACCGTAGAAGCTAAGAAACCCGGGCGCCGAGGGGAGAAGGACCGGGGGATGAGCAAGCACCAGGTTCTGTTCCAGGAGCGCGTGCGCGCGGCGCACGGGATCTCTGTTTGTTGTGACAGTATTGAGGATCTTCAATGGCTCGATCGCGATATCCGAGCTTTGCAATATGCTAAGCCGTCGCCGGTAGAATTTTTTTGTAAATAACTTGACAAACGTAATTACTTATGCGAGACTGAACTATGGACATCTGGGACGAGGACACGGTGTACCTCCGCCACACCGACAAAAAGGGAAGCTCTTATGTTGAGGAGCACCGTTGCTGGCATAGAGCGAGGTTTCTTGACAAGCAGCAGCATGCCGCAACGAACGAGGGTGGATCTGTCGCCGTTGTAACGCGCGACGAATACCGTGCCGCCAAGTGGAAGAAGTGACATGGACGCTGCTGACGAATCCGAACAAACAATCGCAATCAATCAAGCCGTGGCCGAGATCCGCGCACTTGGATACTCAGTGCCGGAGACGCATCCGAACTTTGACGGTGTACATTGCGTTGAGTGCGATGACGAACTCCCAATGCTCCGGCGCTCTATGCAAAAAGTGCGCTGTACAGCATGTCAAGAATGGCTTGAAAAAGGGCGTCGACTAGCGGCGCTTAACGTAAAGGTGCAATGATGATCACCAAACCATTTAAGGCATTGCACGCGAAAGTAAACTCGCTGAATGATTGCCATGCGGTGAGTGGACCGGGGGAGTATATGCCCATCATGTTTGATTCATGGGTTAGTGCACTAAACGCTACGTTCATAGCAAACAATGCATACTGTTTGGGGTATAAACACGCTCAGGCAGATATTCTCAAAGCTTTAGGGTGGAAGCAGAATAGCGGTGTTTAACATAAAGGTGCAATAATGGGCAAATGCAGGGATTGCGCATATTTTCAGTTATATATTGATAAAGTGGTTATCGCGCACCGTGGTGGTGCCGCAGGAACTTGCGCTTGCGATAAGTTTATTTACCACCAACTAGGGGAAATCCCAAATGGCTCCTTGGCATATTGGGATTACGAGTCATACGCCGCCCACTTTGCAGTGACCAAAGATTTCGGATGCATTCATTGGCTTAAGAAAGCCGCCTAGGAGTAGCTCAGCCTGGTAGAGTTCTCGGCCTGGAACCGAGTGGTCGTAGGTTCAAATCCTACCTCCTAGACCAACATATGATAAAGGACCGCTGATGACAACAGAGCAGCGTAAATGCCTTGTTTTTGGTTGCCAAAATTATACTGATCAAGGTCTATTCATTGGTCCTCTTTGCACACCATGCTATCGGATGCTAACGACCGGAAAAATTGGCGCTGGGGCTACATTTATTCATAAAATGTTTGCGCTGCTCAAAGACATACAACACACCGCTCGCGATAGATGACTGTTCAAATCTTTCCTGATGTGCGTGGTTTAGTTGTCGAAGCAGACAACCCCGCTATGATACTGCAAGCCGTTCCAACAGCCTTCCCGCTATCTGGGCGCTTAGTTGGGATGCCTCATACTGTCGAAGAAGTTGCGCGATTGGCGCTTGCGGGTATCCAAGCTCCGAGCCCGATTGAATACTATTACCGCTGGCCGCGAGAACGAACCAGAGTACCGCTGCCATTCGTGCACCAGATTGCAACCGCGGGATTTCTTGCGACCAATCCGCATGCATACTGCCACAATGGCATCGGCACGGGCAAGTCCCTCGCTGCTGCGTGGGCCGCTGACTATCTGATCGAAGTTGGTATTGCCCATCGGGTGCTGATCGCCGCCCCCTTATCGACGCTCGAACGTGTGTGGGGAGATCTGTTTTACATGCACTTCACACATCGCACGTTCGCGGTGCTCCACGGTCAAGCTGATCGCCGGTGTAAGCTCCTTGCCCAGCCGCGCGACTTCTACATCATTAACCATGATGGTATCGGGACAATCCAACGCGAACTCGAAGCACGCGACGATATTGACATCGTGATTATCGACGAGATTGCTGTGTACCGCAATCGGCAGACTGCGAAGTGGAAGGCAATAGACCGAGTGATTTATCCGCCTAAGCGTAAATCTAAACCTTGGGTATGGGGCTTAACCGCGACACCAATCCCTAACTCGCCCGAGGATGCCTACGGGCAATGCCGGCTTGTTACGCCGAAGACTGTGCCCCAATACTTCACACAGTGGCGAAATCTCGTGATGGATCATCAATCTATTTATGTCTGGACGCCACGACCTGAATCGACTAAGATAGTGTATGACGTGATGCGCCCCTCAGTGCGCTATAAGCGTGAGGATTGTTTAGACCTTCCGCCAGTGATGTACCAGACACGCGATGTAGAGTTGTCAAGCGAGCAGCAACGGCACTACAAAGAGATCATGCGTGAATTGTTCACTGAGGTCAAGGGCGGGCGGATCACAGCGATCAATGAAGGTGTTAAGCTTTCAAAACTTCTCCAGATCGCCTGTGGATGCGTGTATGATACGAACGGTGCGCCGCACGAGATCGACGCTGGGAACCGGGTTGAGACTCTAATGGAGCTAATTGAACAGGTAGGGGAGAAAGTTATCGTCTTCGTACCTTTTACCGCGGTCACTAGCATGCTTGCACGAGAGCTGAACAAGCATTGGCGATTTGCGATCGTGACGGGGGACACGCCGGTCAAAGAGCGCAACGAAATATTCACCGAATTCCAGAACCCAGCGAGCGATCTTGATATTCTCGCGCATCCCGGGTGCATGAGCCATGGGCTCACACTTACGGAAGCCTCTACAATTATCTGGTACGCGCCAATTGCCAGCAACGATATCTACGAACAAGCCTGTGGGCGGATTACGCGCGCGGGACAGAAGTACACGGCGAACATCATCAATTTAGCAGGCTCGGCGGTAGAACGGCGGATGTATAAACGCCTCGAAGAGCGGCAGAAGAGCCAAGGGTTGCTGCTTGAAATGATCGAGAGGAACGAGCAATGACAGGTGAAGTGTTCATGCTGTTGTGGCTAGTAGGCGTAATGGCACTCGCTTTCACACCCTGGGCACTTTTGTATTTGCTCGTTTTAGCACTATTGGTGGTCGCATGACCCCCGCCGTCTGGGCTGCGACAATGCTAGGAACGACAGCGCTGATTTACGCCGTGACCGCGGGGGCGTATTACTTCAACGAGCGCCCCGGGATGACTGTCGCGTTCGTAGGGTATGTAATCGGGAACTGTGGATTGATTTGGGACGCGCTGAAATAAAAACCCAGCCAAGGGAAACCATGACCTCTGAACAGGTAGCTACCGTGCTGCTTACGTATTTCTTCGCGCGCCCCGGCATGGCATTAGCCTTCGCTGGTTATATACTTGTAATTGTGGGGCTAAGCTTGGACGCGCTGAAATGAAGACTACGTTTACCTTCCATTAGCAAGGAGAAATAAATGAGCGAAGAAGTTACTCTCGATATTGTAATGGCGCGACGGTTCGATTTGGTTGAGCAAATCGCATTGATCCAAGGCAGGCATAAAAACGAGCTTGAACCCCTTGCTGAAGAAATGCGCCTATGCGAGATGTTCATCAAAGACGAAATGAATAAGAGTGGTATGCAGCAATGTAAGACTTCCGCAGGAATGGCTTACTTCACGACCAAGGATTCTGTTACAATGGATAACTGGGATTCGTTCATTGCGACGGTTGAAGAAACGCATGCATGGCATCTGCTCAACCACGCGGCGAATAAGACGGCGGTCAAGGAATACATTGAACAGAACAACGCCCCACCGCCTGGTGTACGGTATGAGTCATTCAAGGATCTTGCATGGAGGAGGGGGAAACGATGATCACTGCCCATCAAGCCGCGCAATTGAAAGCTGCACAAGCGTTGTACGAAGCGCGTGAGAAGCTTATTAGTGTTCAGTCAAATATCGCGCTCGATTCAGACCAAATTCGGAGTATTGGTAAAATTTGCAATCTTGTTGATTTTTTGTTCGCCAGCTTCGTACCAAACTAAGGAGAAATTCAGCATGGATAACGCCCAGCGTTTTGTTGCCGTTTATGCGGAACCAGAACTGACGACTTTGGAGGACAGCCGAACAATCAAGCGCGTATATGTCAAATCGCCTGAACAGTTGCGCAGTACCCCGCGTGCGCTAGATATATCCTCATGCGATTTTACCGCATGGCATGAATACGTCGAGATGCTTACAGGGCGGGGTATTCCTCTTAATGCAGTTGTAACGCGGCGCACTGCCTGCACTATGAACGAGGCGGCGCTATTCCAATACGAACGTTTGCTCACCGAAGTTGAACGTAATTCTTTACAGGAGAACCAAGTATGAGTAATACCCAATTGACAGTTCTACCGCAAGGCGTTGTGCTTCCCGCGCATTTGCAAACCCCCGAGATCGCCGCGCAAATCGCGGCGGCGAACGCAGCCGCCGCGGGTGGTGTCCGGGCAGGTATGTTCCCGCAAATCAACATTAAAGCGGGTAAGTTCCACATCGTTGAAGGTGGCGAAACCCAGACTCTCACTGCGCCGCCGTCGGCGCCGGGGCAACCGCCTTTGCCTTTGATGTGTCTGGAGGTCGTCATAGTCGACGCGAACCCTATGCTAAGTAAGGTATTCTTCCAGGGTAAGTATGTCGAAGGCGAAACTCGTGAGCCGGATTGCCGTTCAGTTAACGGCACAGTGCCGGATACTGATGCGCCCAACAAACAATCGGCTGTCTGCGCAACCTGCCCGCAGTATCAGTGGGGCTCGAAGGTGTCCGAAATCAGTGGAAAAGATATCCGCGCTTGTGACGATTACAAACAGCTCGCGGTGCTCCCTGCCGGTGACTTGGGATACAAGGCCCTCGGTATGCCGATTCGCAAAGGATCGCTCTCGAATTGGGGCAAATACGTACAGGTAATTACTGGCCGCGGGTGGCCTATTTTCGGCCTGGTGACTAACATTACGTTCGACGCAACCCAGACGGGGGTGCTCAATTTTAGCTTTAACCGATTCCTTACCGAAGATGAACTGGCTAAGGTGCGTGAACGTACGGCAGGCGACGACGTAAAAGCGATCACGGCACAATCGCGTGCGCTATCAGTTGCGCTTCCTGCGCCTGCTACTCAGGTAGCATTACCGCCGCCTGCGCCTTCTGTACCGCCCGCTATTCCGCCACATACCCCTGCGCCTACGCCGCCTGTTCCAGCTACTCCCCCATTAGCAACTATGGCGTTTGCAGCGAGCCCCACTCCCGCAACTGCGCCGGTTACAGAAGCTCCTGCTTCCGTTCCAACTCTGGCCCCGACTCTGGCTCCGGCTCTGGCTACGACTCCCGCTCCTGCGCGGCGTACTAGACGCACTCGGGCGCAAATCGAGGCGGACAACGCAGCTAAGAATGCGCCCCCGCCCAGCGCCCCGTTCCAACCGCCGGTTGTTGACTTGTCGTATCTTCCGCCGACTATTGCTGCCGCGGTAGCGGCGGTTGGGCCTACGTCGCCGGCCGGACAGGCGCTTCTTGCGCAGTTCCCCGCGCAAAAAGTTGAAGGGACACTTGTTGGAGCCCCCGCCCAGGTAGCACCTTCAGTAGTTCCGTCTACTCCGCCAACCCCTACCGCTACTCCTAGCGGATTCGGAGCGGGAACGGTGCCAACACAAACACCGACAGCCACGGTAAACTTTTCGGCGCTTAATTTGAAAAAAGTCTTGGCTGAGAAGCTTGGCCTAGCACCTGATGGAAGCATGCCAGCATGAGCCAAAAAAAGAAAAAATACCAAGACTATTTCGACTTTTGGGCGGAACGGCTAAGTAATACGCGATATCTTTCATTGCGTAATGCCCGAGGGATCGAGCTATGTCGTACGCAGTTTCCAAAACCACCATTCACCGTAGAAGATCCGGGAGTAAAACTTGTAGCGGGTCCGATTCCGCCCGCAAAAATAATGGTATCCGGCAAAGCAACACAGGCAGTTTTGCTAGACGAAGATGATACCATTTTGCATAAGGAGCATATCGGTAGCTCGCTTACTCTAAGCTCTGAGTATCTTCAGCGCGGGGCCACGCAGCATTTTGGCTATTTAGCTGTGTCGGTTCCTGCATCGGCGGAATCGTGAGCTTCGAGCACGTACTTGCTAAATCCGGGCTAACTAAGGTGGAGTTGGCTCGGATCTACGGCGTAAGCCGGCAGTTGATCTACTATTGGTCCAAGGTTGGCCCCCCGCGCTATGGCACGTACACAGCGCGGATGGCTGAGGTTATTACTGCGGCACTTGAGAACGCGATGGCCAAGGGGTTGCTCCCGCTGGGGGCGATCAGTAAGGAAGCCCGTCGTGCGCGTGTAGAACGCATGGCAAAGACCTGCCAGAGCCTGAAGCCAGCACCGGCAAGGGGATAGCGATGAAGCGAAGAATCTTTTTGCAAAAGCTTGGGGGATTGCTATGTACCCCCATCGCCGCCCAAATTTCCGTTTTCGCAGGACTACCTGCCACCAGGGTATTGGCAAGCGGGGCGGCAAGTGAGTGGCCACAATGGCAGTATGGCAATTATATAATAGATACAGGCGAATGTTCGGTAGCTGAGCTAAAAACATTGTGTGGATTTCAAATCCGAGACTTGTTTGAGCGATTATACGAACCCGATCAAAGTGACAAAGTTAAATGGTATGTGCGAAAACTAGATCCAAACGGGGTTGACTATCTAACCCAACAAGGCACAGTAGGCTGGAAAGTAACTATCCTTGCTCCTGTTTGGCAGTTACATTTGCGCGATGATCCAAAATATGCATGGCGAGAACTTCGCCGTAAATCGCATGCGCGGACAATTTTGTTCGCGTGGGGTGGTAAAACGCAAGAAATACCAAGAGGAATTGTGCGCGAGTACGCCCGTTCAACTACAAGTATAGCATCAAGAGGGTAAACAGACCAGCGAGCGCACATGAGAATCGAAGCGGTTGGCGGGGCGATTATTGTCGAGGGTGACGCGCTGGAAGTACTCCGAGCATTACCTGATAGGTCGATACATTGTTGTATGACCAGTCCGCCCTATTGGGGGTTGCGAGATTATAAGATCCAGCCAACAATTTGGGGTGGTGATCCAGCGTGCGAGCACAAATTCGTAGACGAAATTATTGCCACCGAAGTTGGTAAAGGTAACTGGGCACAAGGGACCAACGGTCGAGGAGAACTTCAAAAAGGTGGAGTTGACGCTAAGCGAGAACCAATTCGTTCAATGGCTGTAAGAGGATTTTGTCACTGCGGCGCATGGCGTGGTACCTTCGGCTTGGAACCAACGCCAGCGCTGTATGTTGAACATGCGGTCATGATCTTCCGCGAAGTGCGGCGGGTGCTGCGGGATGATGGGACGCTGTTTTTGAATTTGGGGGATTCGTACGCTACCGGCGCAGGCAAGGCGGCAAGTCCTAGTGGTGGAGCGCAGGGGGAGCGGTTTCTTGAATCCGGGCCCAGTGGATACCGCAGCGCACACGATCTAAGCCCCAAGCACGCTATGGCACAAGTGCCGGACGGCAAGAACCCGAACGCCATGATTCCGACCTATCAGCCGAACAGGATGCCGCAGGCTGGACTGAAGCCAAAGGATCTCGTCGGCATTCCTTGGATGGTAGCTTTCGCGCTCCGTGCCGATGGCTGGTACTTGCGGCAAGATTTGATCTGGGCAAAGCCCAATCCAATGCCCGAGAGCGTGCGCGACCGCTGCACGAAGGCGCACGAGTACATTTTCCTGCTGAGCAAGAGCGAGCGCTATTACTTCGATGCAGATTCGATTGCGGAGCCGAGTACACAAGACGAGCGTCGCGAGACATTTCGCGGCGGTGCATATTGCAAGGGATCAACATTTGATAACTCGCATGGAGGCCGGGCGAACGTTGTCGGGAATGTTCGGCTGCAGGGCCCAACACGCAACAAGCGCAGCGTCTGGACAGTCGCTACGCAACCGTTCAAGGGGGCGCACTTCGCCACTTTCCCGCCGAAACTGATCGAGCCGTGCATACTCGCTGGCTGCCCAGCGGGCGGAGTAGTTCTAGATCCATTCGCTGGCGCCGGTACAACGGGTCTTGTTGCAAATCGCCTGCAACGTAGATCGGTTTTGATTGAATTGAATCCGCAATATGTCGATATCGCCTGCGCCCGATTGAAGGCTACATGAACACCATAGAATTCTTTCGTAACATATGGCCCGCGCAAGGGTTGTATATTATAGCGCGCCTTGTGCAAGGAAAGTTCCGGCACCAGGTTTGCGACTCAATTGAAGAGGCTGCTGCCTACGCGCTTCAGTTTGATTCTCAAGGTGTTGCCACTTACCACGCCTGCGCAGTATTTAGAGAGCGTGAGGTCAAGACAACACGACCAAATGGTGAAGTATGGCACCAAGTGCGCACGCGCGCCAACGTACGCGCGCTCAAGTGCTTTTGGATGGATCTCGATGTAGAGCCAGGTAACCCAACTAAATTCGAGTCGCAGGAACAGGCAATTGAAGCACTGGTAGACTTCTGTCAATCAACCAAGCTGCCGATCCCGATGATCGTTTCATCGGGCGGTGGCATTCATATCTATTGGACACTTATCCATGAAATCCTCCCTGAAACGTGGAAACCGATCGCGGAAGGGCTTAAAGCCCTCGCGGTGGCGCACAACTTCCGAGCCGACTCGGCTATTACTGCAGATCCCGCCAGAATCTTGCGTCCCGTTGGTACAACGAATCGAAAACTGGCCGGCGTTCTCCGCCCAGTGGGGTGTGTCGCTAGCGCCGACCAATGTGATTTACTTGACTTCCAGCGTCGCGTACTTCATGCAACCAAGGCGGCAGGAATTAAGCCCCCCGAAACCGTCCGCCAAGTCGAAGCCAAAGCAGAAGTCCTTAACCAGGCGTTCGCGATCCAGCACGAATTCCCGCCGTGCTCCGGCGAAAAGGTAGCTACTCGATGTGCACAGCTTGCCAAGATGCGGGATACCCGCGGCTGCATCCCCGAACCGCACTGGTACGCCTGCATTCAGCTTCTGTGCCACTCAACCGAGGGTGACGCGCTCATCCACCAATGGAGTAATGGTTATGAAGGATACTCCGAGGTTGAAACTACTCGAAAAATTGCGCAAGTACGCGGCCAAAGCCTCGGGCCTACGTTATGCGCGACCTTCGAGTCTAGAGTTCCGGGTGGCTGTGACGCTTGTCCTTTTAAGGGAAAAATATCGTCGCCCGCCCAGTTGGGTGCTCAAGTTACTAGCGCGCCAGCGCCGATCCTCGAAGTTAAAGCCGCGGACCAAGTAGCAACAACCACAATCCCTAATCCGCCATTGCCATTTACTCGTGGGGAAAAAGGCGGGATCTATGTCGAGGTCGACGGCATTCAGCACAAAGTCTACGAGTATGACTGTTATCCAATCGAGATTGCGTTTGACGAAGACTTGAACTATGAGGCTATGCGCATTCGTCATTGGCTCCCACAAGAAGGCTGGCACGAATGTACGATCCAATCTTCCCTTATCGCTAAGCCGGTTGAGTTCGATCGCGCGCTCCGTGACCAGCACATCCAATCTCTCAATAGGAACCAGTTCGCTATGTACTTCGATTCATATCTCCGTAAGCTCAAAGCTGAAACTAAGCTAAAGCGTCTGTTCCGCCGCCAGGGGTGGAAGAACGACGAAACTGAGTTTGTGCTGGGCGACAAGCTGTACCGTAAGGGTGAAATCGCGCGAGCGGGGACTTCAAGCGGGATATCGAACTTCCTGCGACCGTTCCATAGCCGTGGGCGTATTGAACCGTGGCGCAACCTTACCTGGGCTCTTGGCACACCCGGGTTCGAGCCGCATGCATTTATGCTCCTTATCGCGTTCGCTGCGCCTTTGTTAAAGCTCGATCTGCGCGGCGGGTTTACCGTTTCCGCGCTAGGACTTTCTGGCGCAGGCAAGTCAACTATGGGGCAATGGCTAACGTCAGTCTACGGGCACCCAACTGACCTATGGGCGAAGAGCGATGATTCTCTTGCCGCCAGGATGCGCCGGCTGGGAGCTTACTATTCTGTGCCATTATACATGGATGAAGTCACTACGATCTCGGGGAAGGATCTCCGCTCCCTCGTCTATAGCGTGGCGACTGGCAAGAGCCGGGATACGCTAAAGACAGACCGGAGCTTGCGGCCGGGGGATGAGTGGACTACGATTCTTGTGACCAGCACAAACAACTCGCTTCTGTCAAAGCTTCAAACTGAGAATGCAAACGCTGAGGGCGAGAGCATGCGCCTGTTTGAGTTCCGGTTCCCCAAGATCGAAGCTTTTGGCGAAGTAGCGAAACTCGTGCCTCATGTTGTCTTGCAGAACTACGGTGTCGCAGGCGAACTCTATATTCAGTACCTAGTGAACAACCGGGACCGCATAAAGGTCGGGGTAAGAACAGCGATCGAACAAACCGAACACGCGTGGGGTATGGATCAGCGAGAGCGGTTTTGGAGCCAAGCAGCCGCGCTCTCTATTTACGGTGGCCAGCTTGCGCGCGAGGCCGGCATCATTGACTTCGACCCCGAGCTGGTTCGCCCATGGCTCCAAGATGAAACGCGCCGGGTACGCAAGACTGTGGATGAAGGCTTCACAGACTCTGTGTCTGCGCTGGCTGAATTCCTGAACGAGCATGTTAGCGAACGGTTGGTTGTCACAAAGCTAAACGCCAACCTGGTAGTGCCAAGTACCAAACCGCTACGCGAGCTATCGCAGCGGTTTGAGAAAGACTCGAATGTTATCTATATCTCACGTCGAAGAATCTTCGACTACTTCAGCGAGCACCATCTAGACTATGGGATGATCCGGGACGATCTCCTCGCTCGTGGTGTGTTGCTGAAAAATAACCTGCGACGGACGCTAGGAGCAGACACCGACTTGGGCGGTGGGCCAGTACAGTGCTGGATGGTGCGTACAGATCACCCCGAGCTGGGGGGATTGGTTGACGCGGCTCCATAGTATACTAGCGCAGAGCGTATCTTAGTATAACTTAACGCGGGGCGTACAGCGTTTGGGCCTTTGAACGTGCTGCGCTTGGGGAAGCGAACAGGCGCACGGCACGATACCACAACCAAGCTCTAAGTACTCCCATACCGTCTTCCCGGCAGATGCTGTAAAGGAGGTCATCAGCATTGATCCGGTACGTGATTGGCAGTTTTCCTTCACGCATTAGTTGGTACATGGCGTCATGCACTAAGCTCCCGCGCATCGCGTCCGCGGTGTCTAGTGTTGGTCCACTTGGACCATCCCAAGCATAGCCGGCTTTAATTCGCAACATGCCATTCGCCCTAAGTACCAAGAATGGCAGGTCAACTGAGTATCTATATATCTTAATATAGTGTATGTAATCCTCGGCAAGCTGGTATTTGTAACCGCCGCGATACGCAATGCGTTTCATCTTATGAATCCTCAGCCCCGTAGTGCAGGTTCTTAGCCATACGGCGGATCCAGCCCCGGCCTGCCTCGGGCCAGTTTGACAGCCGGGTTAGAAAGTCAAGCCGTTCCGCAATGAGCCGCATGATCACATCGGACTCGCTCATAAGATCAACAGCCGCTTGGCTGATAGGCCCCCAATGCCCGTCGTCGACAACGCCAAGCGCTCGTTGCAGGTATCGTACTGCGATCTCTGTACCGCTATTGTAAGCGAAGTCTGCTACCTGCCATGCCACGCCGTCGGGCAACTTATCAGCGCTGATGCGATCCCAGAAGTCACGCTGGAAGATAGTCTTAGCGCGATCCTGTGTCATTGCGCGGATATCTTCTTGCGGGTAACTACGTTTACTGACACCCCAGTTTGTTTCCCCGCCCGGGTCGCCTTCGCCAGATGTGTATCCGCCTTCGTGCCCCATTAGGCGGGTAAATACCTCGTCAAAGTCCATGATTAATCGTCCCGGTCAGCGGTTCCCATTTTCCCTTCGATTCGAGAAACTGAACGCATGAGACTCTTAATATCGCGCAGCATTTCAGCGTGTATGGCTGTGATTGCCGCGATATGAGTGGCAAGATCGGCAGGTGTCACCCGGTGAAGCTCAAGCTCCCGCAGGCGCGTATCGGCCCACTTAAACATACCAAAGCCACCGAGTAGTAATCCTCCAGTAGCAGATAAGAGTAATTGTGTAAATTCAGCTTGCATGGGTATCTCCTGTTATGCCCATCTCCATGGCTCCCAATCGTACATGGTGCGAGGCCACTTGCGTACTTGGATGATGTCGGGTTCGTAGCCGGTGCGCTGCCATTCTTCTAGCGTTAGTACCGCCGGGAAGCGATTATCCAGCCCGCGCTCTGAACCATCTGGTAAGACGACAACCAGTACGCCATGATAGCGTTCATACTTATCCACCGCGGCAGAGGGTTCGACCCAACAGCAGGCTAACCGTAAATCCTGCGGCGGCCATCCGAGCTTGAATAATTTAGAGAACTTTGCCATTGCGTAACTCTCGCAATCGCTACCGTGTGAATTCCCAGGTGTCCAGTTGTCTGCTGTGCCGAATAATACCGGATCCGAACGGTACGGGAAGGCGTTGCAGGCATCATTCACCGCGCTTAGGTCGGTGGGGTCTGGATAGCTCATGGCTTCCACCCCCCACATTGCACAGCTTCTGGATGATCTGTGCAATAGACCACGTACCCCGGTGGCGGCGCGGCGCGCTCCCCTGTGTCGATCGAGCGCAGAGGCGCCGCACAGGCTGATAGCAGCAAAATAAATATAGCGATCATTATGCGAGGAAGCATTTAACTACCCTGTAATTGCTTGAAGGAACGGTGCGCGCACATCACGCGGATAAACGCGCGCAGCGCGAGTGGAACCAAATCCGCTCGTACCAATACCCATCGTAGCTAAACCAAACGCACCGTCATAAGAACCAGCCGCGCCGAGATTATTGCCAACTGCTACTTGGGCTGTCGTGCCGCTCCAAGTCGAGGCTCCTTTTACAACGCCAGATGGTGCGCCGACGGGGCCATTAACTGTATTAGTGCCATCTTTAAAGATAAAACCGGAATTTGCGCTACTCGGCACGAGCGGTCCATTAGTACCGTCGCCAACGATCGTTCCAGGCGCATTCGCCCACGAGGATTGTGTAATTTCCGCGTAGGTTGCCCCCTCTGTATCGCTGATATTGCCGCTTGTTGAATATGTTAAAGCATCTGCCGCCTTGCTGACATTTACTGGGACTGGTGTTGGATTGGCAAAGGCAGCGGCTTCTATAGTGTTGAAATCAACTTCAATAGCATCCAAGTTCGTAGTAATACGGAACCCAACGATAGGATTCGCCTGCGTGCGTGTTACTTGCACAAGTGAGTAAGTCGTAGCGTTAAGCGATGCGGTAATATCAGTCCAATTAGTACCGCCATTATCCGTCATCTCGATGGCGCCGGTGCCGGTTTTGCGCCTGACCCAAGCTCCGTAAGTTCGCTGCGCTGAACCTAAGACGGTTGTGAACAAGATTGTATTCGTCGCCGTGACCGCCCCGCCAGTGAGCGAAGCTGCTACGCTTGGTACGCCATCTATCCCAGTCGCAGTACCTACTGTCATCGTTGCGCCGACTACCCATCCCACATCTGTCATGGTGCGCCGAATAGCAGTCGTTGTTCCAAGTACGTCTGCACGCGCTCCCTCGCTGAGATATCCGAATGGGCCGTTAGCATCCACGGGCGCAACCGCAGACACCCCGCTTGCGCCAGTGACAATCTTTGCGCCAGTTGTTTCGGTCACGATGTTGCTTGCGACTGTGTTGCCATTCAACGTGTCGAAGTAGCGAACGCCATCCACGTTTGCACCATGAAAAGGAGCAGAGAGAACACCGACTGAAACATATTCAGAAGGATTTTGATTAGTTTGACCTGTAACATTTTCGATCAATATGCCAGCATATTTGATCGTAGTCCCACTAATGTGTGGACCGATGAATAGTGCCGGATTAGCTGCCGTAAACTGTAATGACTGGCGAGTCCAATTCACTGTTGCTGTAAGTTCTCCGCCAGTATTAAGCCCATCAGTCACGTAAGTCTTTTCGTTCCCTACCGCACCCTTAATCCATAGCGTAGTCCTGTAAATATTGCCGATGGTGAAGAATCCATTAATCTGATATCCACTATCTGTTGCTGCCGTCGCAAATTGAACGCTCTGTGTTGTCTGCTCCGGAAAATCGCTGGTATCTATCGTCCGATTCGGAGTGCCGCCGGAAATCCATTCTGCATTACCAATGGTCTCTGAACCTTGGGCAGCTGTAAGCATATTAGCGACACGTCGCGCACCTTGAAACCTCGCCTCTCCAGACAATACGGCGTTCCATTTCGCCTCGAAGTCCTGTTGATAGGCCGTCGTGGCGCGGGTAAAAGTAGGCGTGCCAGACCCTAAACTAAAACCAGGGGCCAATGATGTGCTTAACAAAGACTCAAATGACGGCGTTATAAATGGTACCTGCGCGTTAGCGCGATGCCAACTCGTCTCAGGCAGTGGATATATCTGAAGCATATTAATTCACCTGGGCATAGAACACGCAATCGGCTGCGCCAATAGTTTTTGTAAACGACCCGGTAGACGAATTGCAAACCGTAATCCCGGTCGACGCGACCACGGGGGCAGGCAGATCAAGTACAAGAATCGACGCCGCACCGATCGGTATAGGTGGGAACAGTAAAGTTACTGCACCGTCCGCCGGCAGCGTTGCAGAGTTCATAACAAGAATATATTGCGAACTGGTTTTTGAATTGAACACCGTCAATTGAACAAGTTGCCCAGCGGCCGCTTTCAGAATGTGCGAAGCTTCTAACGCCGTGCTGACAACTTGAGTAACTGACGGCCGCTGCGTGGTTACAACAGCAGCGCTGGGGATAAGAGCAGTGCCAATGTGAGTAAGCCACAAAGAGATAAGCCCGCGTAATTTCGCGCTAACCGAGCCCGCGGCGTCAGTGATTACCGCCGCGTCGCCAAGCGCGCCTTGAGTTAAGTCGGCCCCGTCAACTAAGGCACCCGCAGATATTGCACCCGAAGCGATAGCACCTGAAGCAACTGCGCCTGAAGCAATAGTAACGGCCCCCGCGACACGCAGCGCACCCGCAAGGTTTTCGGATAGATACGCTATCTTCCCTTCCGCTATCGTTGGCGCGGCGGCTGTAGCAACAACTGGCAACACCGCTACACCAAACGTAGGAGTGGCGCCTGTCGCCGCAACCAATACTCTGTCGTCAGTGGCTGCGTTCTTCAGTTCAACCGCGCCAATCTCAATATCGCCAGTTGTAAGTGTCACGTTCGGGTTCGTAACTGCCGTTGACCCACTAGCGTAGATACTGACTGCCGCGCTATCTACAGCGGCAGACGCGGAGATCCGCACACTATACAACCCGCTTACATCGAGGTCAAGTCGCCCGCTCGCGCCAGCGGCAAGAGTTACCAACGCGCCATTGGCGGATAGAACACGCCCGGACGGAGCGGAGAAGTCCCCCGCCGCGTTCGCTATCGTATAGTAGCTTGCATCCTGGTGCACCCGCCCCTCGATAACAAACGCATCGAGAGCTTGAGTAGCGTTGCTGATTTGGAATGAGAGTTTCTCAATTTCAGCAATATTCAGCTCCAGCAATTCTGTTGTTCCTGCCGCTGGGACAGTAACAACATTACTGGCGGATATGTATTTTGGATTGCGCGGAACCACGCTAAACGCTTGGGCCATGTTAGACTCCTCAGTATAGGTGCAATTATGCTGCTGTTAATTTAATAGGTACTAAACACGCCAACGCCACATATTCCGGGCGAACAGTTCCGCGCCCGGCAGGTTCAGCGAGCTTCTGTATAATTACTACACGTTCGGCCTCGCACATTGCAAGAGTTGGATATTCCACGCTCATTGCTTTAATTTCGCTCGTTGCGAAAATTGCAAGAATCAGCATTACAGCGTTCATCGTGTTACCTCGTCTAAAACTGTCACGTTACCGCTCAGCAGCTTTGTCACTACTGGCGTCGCATCTCCAGTTACTAATTCAAGATCGTAGACACCGGTGTAAAACGTATATGCGGCGGTGACAGTCGCTGCGATTGTAATTGTAATCGTATGGGCGGTATCATCAAGCACAATACCGCCGCTTGGGCTTGTAAGACTAACCAGCGCGGGGTCTGCTGCGGTAGCAGTTGCGCGAATTTGAAGCCTGGCAGTGCAAGAAGCGAGACTGCGCGGAGTGTAATAAACTAAGGAACCGCCTGAAGTGTAGGTTGTGTAATCCGCAGAATTTACATCGTTCAGAGCTATGATACTCGAACTCGTTATTATTGCTTTGTGAAAATCAGTAGCTCGCGGCGGAAAATTCTTAGCGTTAATTTGGCGCATTCCGCCGGCTGACACAACAGCAACCCGCCAATCAGCAGTTAACCCGTGTCCTGCTGAAGTAATAGCAACAGGACTCGCTTTGGTTATAGCTGTGATTGCTTTGTATATGAACGGCAACGTTTCCAGCGACAAGCGTTCGACGCGAGAAAACGTATCACCCTTCTGGATCACAATGTCAGTCATAGAGAATAGTCCTACCGTATAGTGTACCAGTTATTGCCCTGATCCGATACCCTCAGCCGCTATGCTGGTGCCGCGTAATTGGCGCGGCAAAAGCATCATTGTACGCTGATTGAGCGGTATTCCAGCCATTACAAGCTGCCGCCGCATTGTCGCTGCATTGAGTATAAGCGGCATATCGGGATGCGCTTCATCCCATTTACGCATTGCGCCCCATACTTCATCCGCCTTTTCTTTGTTGTCATTCTTTAGCGCGCGTACAAGCTCATCTTGCATCTGGCTGCGCACATAAGTATAGAAAGCGCTTGTTTGATGGTCGATTTTATCTAGTTCGTACGCAGTCTGGAGTGCGGCCGATGAGAGCCCGCCCATCTGCCAGAAGGCGTAAAATCCCGGCACATCTGCCAACTTACGCCCCCGAGCATCCTCAGCGTATCCTGTGGACATCTGCTGAGCGCCCTTGATAAGATTGCGCACCGCTGAGGGTCCGCCTTCACGCAGCGCCCGCGTGATCTGATCGAGGTCCACCTTGGCAACCCCGCCCAGAAGGTTGCCCACCTGGCCGCCAGCCTGAACAAGCATCGAGAACGGCGCCCCTAGGATCTGCTCGACGGCGCGGCCATAGTCCATGTCAGCAGATCCGATTCGAGTACCGGGGACCAGATCGCCCATTCCTACGCGAGACGTAACGTTGAAACCTAATATGTCATTGATCGCACCGCGAAGGAACAACTCAGATAAGTCAACACCAACCAGCGCTTCGGACGCATCTTTAAGAGCGTTGCGCATCGCTTTGCGCGTGTTGAACGGGGAGCCGAAGATTTTGTTCGCAACAAGATCAATAATATCTTCAATATCCTCAGCGAACGGCAGACCTTGAATCCCAGTCATCCCAACAAGTCCGAGTAGCATATACACCGCAGATTTCGGATTTTGACGGTACATTAACTCAAGCATTTCGACCATGAACAATGGAAATGACTTAAACATGAAAAGTAATGACCAGATAGGATGACTTGCAATTGCCGGACGATTGACCTCGTTAAATTGGTTCTGAGTATTGTCAACTACGGAACCGGCGAACCTATACAACTCAACACCAGTAAGTTTATTTGCCTGCCCGATCTTATACGCTGCGATAAACGACGCGATCCGGCTTGTTTGCTCACCGAACTTGAACGGGCTCATCCATACATCCATAGCCTTCTGCACTGTACGGCTTTGCGCGAGATACCCACCACGGGAGATCCCCATGATCTGGAAAATCTCCGTGTCCATCGTCCGGCCATCCTTTGCCGCCTGGATCAGTGCTTGGCGAAGTCCGTCGTCAATGCCTGGAATTTTAATATCGGGGTTTTCTAATTTTGACAAATCGCGCAAGACACCTGCGTTCTTAAGCGTCGTGCCCATCGCTGCAAGCGACGCGGAAAATGCATTGCCGTAGGACGTGAAATTTGACAGCCAAGGAAGGGTGTTCATCGGCAACGCGAACATTTGTACCAACCCGGCTGAAAGCGATCCACCGAGGAAATACGCCATCGCAGCGCCTTTGAACCGGCTAGAAAATTGTGAACCTTCCGCGGGCGAAAGCACACGATCGGCTAGGTCATCCGCGAGATTGTGATAGAACCCCGCTTGAGGGCCGTCTTGCACCCATAAGTTATGCTCAGAAGTTTGATCCGCCTGCGCCGTGGTTTGCCCATCGAGCGCCGGTGTAAGCGTCACTGGCTTACCATCAAGCGCGTCGTTCACGACTGACGAGTATGTTGAACGCGAAACTTCGTTTGCCATCGCGACGACGAACTCGTTCATTATCCGGTAGCCTTCTTTTGAATAACCCGGTACATTCTGCCGGTGCATCATGCGATTACGCTGAATTGAGTCCGCCGAAACCAATGCGCGAGAAAGCCGTTCTCGCTCCACTTGAGAAAGTTGCACGCCATGCCGACGCGCAGTATCAAGGAACTGGCGAATCGAGATCCCACTATCATAATCCGCACGGTAACGCTCGCCAACTTCAACTCCAAGATCAGCGCCGGCAGCCTTTAGTTCGTCCTTGATCTGTTCAGCCCGCGCAATTGCCGCCGCTTTATGTTCGTAATGTTCTAGACCAACCCGGATTCGTTGCGGGCCTTTTTTACCAACTGTATCAGCGTAAATGCTAACCGTGTGCTCTCCATATCTGCGCTCTGGAACATAACCATTTGCAATCAAGGCGTCAACTTGTGCGCGTCGCGTAACCTCCCACTTAGCGAATTCTTCTTCGGACATGAGTTCCTGGAACGTCGTCTTGTTAGCCTCGAATTGAAGATTCAGGAATTTCGCGATTTGAGCATTGGCCTGATCGAACATTTTCTGTTGATGTTCAGTAAGTAACTCGCGTAATTGTTTGTATTCTTTAGATGATTCAAGGTACCCAGCAACAGTACGCTTCATCAGCGCGTCAGTCGCGAGATCACGATCCACTTGGTTTCCGGCATGCCAAGTGGACAAGCCTACTTCGGAGCCTTCGGCAATAAGCGATTGCTTGTAGCGCACCTGTGCCAACATAGTTTCCATTACATTGCGATAGCCCTTGGAGAATCGCGCAATGTAATTTCCCGTCGCAAGCGGCATGCGAGCACGATGAAACAAACCAACCGTCTCGCTCGCGGTTGCGCTGGCAACAGTTCGTCCCGCGATTGGTTGGTCACTCGCTTGGTCCATCATCTGCGTCATGGCCTGGAAGAACTGCTCCTGCGGGAGTTCTCCAGCGGCGAACTGTCGGGCCTGGTCGGCGAATACCTTGCGTTCCATATCAAGGTCAATTGCACCTTGAGAAAACTGAGTTGTGCCGAACCACCGTTGCCCGCGGGCTTCATCTTCCGCGTGTTTCAATTCCCGCCAAGTCTTGAATGCCGCATCCTGCTGCGGACTGTTAGCCTTTACCAACCGGCGCCATTCAGTGAATGCCGCCTTAACTTCAGGTGAATATTCAAGCCGCTGGCCTTTTGCACGAGAAAACCTGATATCCGGGTTGTTAAGACTGAATGTCCCTATGTTACCAATGGCGGATTTTATCTGAATTGGCTTGAATGCAACCCATATATCTTGATTGTGGCCATCCACATTTTCAATCGCTGGAAATTTTATGCCATCATATCCTTGCAGTTCCAGTTCCATGGCAACTAAAGACCCATCAAAGGCCCCAGGAGCAGATGCATACTTAATAACTTTCCCGCCGCGCCGAATATCTTTCTTGTGCCAATTTTTATCAAGCCGCTGTCCTAATGCTTCAAATTGCTCCCATGTCATAATCTTTGGTTTTGCGATATTGACGTAAAGCGGGTACACCGCACCAGTCTTTCCTGCATACATATCAGCAGCGCTAGAAGAAGGCACTGTCCAGATCCCAACAGTGTCCATGCTGCGTTGGCGGCCCACAATTTCTGTTGAAGCAAGCGGATTAAACACCATAACGTCTCCGAGCAACTTTCCAGTTCGCTCGCTTGGATTCTCCCACACAATAGTGCCGTGATACACCACCAACGGCTTACCTTCGGCATCCACTACCTTGCTGTCACCAAACCAACGCTTGAAAGCTTCAGTTTGCGTCTGATCCGGCCCTTTCGACGCCAGCGTATCGTACCCAAATTGAGTACGATCGTACCTATTTTGGGTACGTTCAGCGAACTGACCGCGGTCAAGCGCGGTGAATACGTCGTCAATCGACGTGAAGCCCAACCCACGGACCAAATTCGACACTTTCTCGAAGAAGTTGCGTATGACTTGGAACACGCGCGCGAGGGCGCCTTCGGCTTGCAACTCGCCCCGGCGCCAGAACTCGAAGGCGTACGCCCGCGCCTCGGCGGGAATGCTCGCGACTTCCTCAGCGAGTTTGGTATTATTGCGCTGGTCGTAGGCTCGCACCGACTCCATCAACTTTTCAAATACCGGCCGGCCCGGCTTGGTCGCGTTGGCAATGATCTGCCGCTCCGCCCCGGTCAGCAGCCGGTCCTCAGCGTAGTGGAACCCTTCGTGGTCGGCGATCCCGAGTCCATCCTTAGCGTTAAGCGCCATGGCGATCACGGACTTAAGCTTGTTGACCCGCGTGTAGGAACCAATTGGTGAGTCCGGGTTCGCTTGAAACGTTTTCACGGTAAGATTGGGGTCGTTACCGAGGATTTGGAACAATCGGTCACGCAGAGCGAGGCCCTTGGACATCATCACCCGGTTGTACACGTCTGTCGCCGCTTCCTTCGCGGCTCGCGGGAGGGCGTCGAACTCTTGGGGAGTGAGGGCGGCGGCGGCGCGGGAGTTGAGACCCTTACGCTTCGTTGAAGCTATGCGCCCTTGTGCGTTACCGAACGATCTACTTTCTGCTATTGCTCCTTGTGGTAGTTCGCGCCGTGCCATATTACCCGGCGCCCGCACAGGTCGAAACTCAGTTTCCACATTTGGCATCAAATCTTCTTCCATGACGCCAAAGGACTTGTACGTATTCTCGGTCTGAATTGGTAAAATAAACAGACCGTGGTCCTTAGAGGTAAAGTTATCCTTTAGCACGTTATGGGCAAACTCCGCCGGGACGTTGATACATCCCCACGAAACGTAGTTATCGGATGAGATCTTGCTAGATAAGCGCCCCAATCGGTTTTCGCTCGGTGTTCCTAAATAAACCGAATGGATTGCGAGCCCATTACCCCCTTTGAAACTGAGCACCCACCCATATTCTGGGCTGTCTTGCAAGGTGACATTCCACCTACCCGCAGGTGTGATTTTGTCCGCCCGCGTCATTTTATCCAGTGGCTTTGCTAACTGCTCTGGAGTCATTGCGTCGGCAAGCGACTCCCCATATAGCGCTGGTGCACTCCTGATAAGGGTGCCGTCGGCCATAAAGGCGTGGAGTTGTCCAGCAGCCTTATCAGCGACTATAAACGATTTTCCTCGGTTTGCATCCGTCGCCCTCACCCAGTTGGCAACCACTTCACTCATCGCTGAGTGCTCGCCACTATTGAACGTAGCCTTCGGCTTTTCAATGATCGTTTGCACCTGAACAATCTGCGGGTGCGCCGGTCGAGGAATCGCTCCCGCTTCGCGCACGTTTGCAATATGCAACGCGACCACTATAGACATCAGCGCAGCGACGACTTTGCGAAACGCTGCGCGAACTATATCAGACGCTTTTGCCAGAAAACGCTTTGCGGCTACCCCGTTCCCTTCTAACTGATCAACAACCGCAAGTTCAAACTGCTCACGCCCAACTTCTTGTGCGACTGCCGTTTGTTCAGCTATACTTAGCGTCGCCCATGTCGTATCAAGCGCTGGGTTACGCGCTTTCACTATAGGTTCGTGTGCGATCGAACCCGACCCAATCAACCGCGGCTCCGCCCCTCTCTGACTCGGCGTTATCCCCCGCACCTGGTCCACCGCCACGCTGACCGCCTTCGCGATCTCGGGCGCGTCCATCATCACACCGCGACCCTTGAGCGCCGCGGGCATCGCTTTCAGGATATGCGCCTGAGCTTCTTCGACACTCCCTTTCTTCGCGGCCTCAGTCACCACCCCGCGCAGCGCACGCACGAGCGCGTTGGCGATCTTCACTTGCGCGTCGGGCTTGTCGGACTTCGCCTTGGCGAGTTCCTTCGCCATCGGTTCGATTACCGCCATCGCATGCGGCTCAATCGCTTGCATCTGCGCCTTGACATCCGGCTGCACTACCGTTTCTTTTACATTGTTAGTAATGGGTGTAATTGGGTGTCCAAATACGCGATCGTAGTTCCCCCGATACGTCGTGTCCGCAGGCTCAGTGATCAACCCACGCTCGCGCATTTGTTCCTGGATACCCGTTACAGCGCGCTCGATCTGCTGGGCCTCTGTGGGCGGAGTGGCCGAAGTGGCGATCACACCCGATTCTGGAGTCGGCCCGCGATCCTGGATTGCGGGATTCAATTCAGCGGGGGTCTCGGCCAAAGCAAGAGCAGTTCTTAACTTCGGTTCTAGTGTAGCAACCGTCGTTCTTGCTGCTTTTTCGGCAGCGATTGCTGCCTCATGTGCAGCTTTCGCCGCTGGTGGCACGCGCCGGCCCATCGCTTCCAACGCAATTGCCGATTGCTCAACCTTCTGAGCAAGATCACGCGAAGCACGCTCAGCCTGCGTATATTGATCTTCTAGCGCATTATAAGTATTCCAGGCTTCTTCTTGCGGCGTAACAATCGGAACTAAGCCAACAGGAGTTTCAATCGGCGCTAAAGTAAGTGGCGAGGAAGCAATAGACTCTTGCACCGGCGCGACAGCAGGCTCTTGTCCAACGACAGGAGCTTGTTCAGGATTCGTGGGCACGGGCGGATTCTGGACAGGTTGAACTGTTGGTGCTCCCGCGCGCCGCGCACCAATACCTGCACCAAACACCGTGCCTGGCGCCGCGCCGCCTGCGAACGAGTTAAGATAATCATCGACCGCTTCAGCATCACCCAGTGACCTGCCCGCAAACGCGCGTTCAAGGAACGATTGAGCTGCTTCTTGTGTTCCTTCAAGCGCCGCGCCAACCGGTACTCCCTTAACTGCGCCTTTTAGCCGCGCACCAAACCCGCCACGACCTAGGGGTCTTAAATATCGTTCAGCGGCCAATAATGGCAAAAAGTCCGCTGACGCCGCGAGCGCGCCGCCTGTAAGCGCGCGCAACGCTGGATCTTCAACTCCGGTACGCAGCGCCTCGGGATAAATGCTACCAGCTTCCAGCGCTACATCGGGGGTAATAGCACCTGCATACGCTCCCGCGCGCGGGAGAACCCCCGCCATAGACGGCGCAGCACGAGCACCGAGCCTACCCAAACCATAGCCAACAGCACCACCCAACGCCATCATGCCCAACGTCGGCAGTGCGTTGCCTAGAAGCCATTTAAAGTGATTAGCGACAGATGAAGGACTTGACCAATCAACATCAGCGAGCGTTTGAGTCTGCTCGGCAGCAAGTTCGTTTTGCGCCTCGACATTCTCAAGCGCAGCTTGCTCAATTCCTGCTGCTCTCTCAGCGACCCCGGTCGCTCCAAACGCTTGAGCGGCCGAGCCAACACCGCGGGCAGCAAGCGCACCAGCCCCATATAGGCTCGACTTAAGCCCCGCAACACCCGCGCCAAACCCGCGCTTAGTGTAGCTTGGAGCCGCAGGTTCGACAAACTTATCAACTAAGACATCGAATCCCGGCTGAGCGAAGTCGAAAACGGGATCAGCCATTGGCTACGGGGCGGCACCAAACCCACGTTGTTGTTTCACTTGAGCGATTTCCGCAGGTGTTGCTTTGCGATCTGGAGTGCGCCCGTCTGGTTTCATAATCCACAACACTCCTTTATCATCTGCTTGCATACGAACTCTCGCCCTTGGGGCTACGTCAGTCGTTTCAAGCGTTGCTGTATTAGCATATGTGACCGGGCCGCCAGGTTGAAGTGACGGAAACGCGACTACTCTCTCACGCGGTTGCACCCGACCGGAAGCGATCGCGGCCATCGTATCCCACGCACCTGGATTCATTTTGCCATATTCTAGCGCAGCTTGAGTACGCAACCGCTCATTTGCCGTTTGCGCAATATCCTTCTCCATGCTAGGAATCTTGAGCCCATAATCCATAAGCATTTTGTTAACCGCCATCTCACGAGTTTCTTGCGCCGCGGCGCGTTTTTGGCGCATTGCGCCGCCGAAGAACATTGCTTCAGGCGACTGGGGTTGATACGTACCCGCTCCTCTTACTGGTGCAGCTTCCGCACTGCCAATGTTCGTTACTACGCCAGTGCGGTTATTACGAAATGCGCCAAACCCGGATGCAGGCACTCGCCCACTATCAATATCTTCGCTCGTGAACGGCACAGACGCCGCCAAAGTAGCCGGCGCAGGTTCCCGTATCGGTGGGAGATTAGGTATAGCAGGCGCGGCAGCAGGTGGCATATTTGGCGCAGCCGCTTTCGTAACAGCAGGCGCTGCTCCAGGTTGGAACCAGCGCGATATACGTTCCGCTATATCAGGAAGGAAATAACCGGCCGTTCCGCCTGCTATTGCACCAGGTATACCTAATGGACTGCCAAGAGCAGCTCCCGCGCCCATTCCAGCAACACGCCCAGCGCCCATAAGTGCACGAAGTCCAGTCTCGCCCCATGATTGTGCAGGATCAAGTGCAGACGATACTACGCGCCCAGCTTCAACCGCGGGCGCAGCGAACCGAGAAAGCACACCAAATGCGCCGCGAGTAGGCGCAGAAACTGCTGGAGATACAGTAGTAGGCGTAGAAGTTGGAACTGCTCCCATGGCGCGGGCTTGCGCACGATTACGCACCCATTCTTGCGCTTGCGCCGTCAACGTAGGATCAGCCCCGCCGGGCGCAGCGCCAAATGCGCTCGTGCCTAGTTTCTGCTTCCAAAATCCATCTGCCATAATCCTTCTCCCCTACAAGGTTGAAGTTTGCACTTGCAACGAGTTAATTGTACTGGACATCGCCGTCAACCGGGCGAAATAGTTCGCTGCCCCAAACTTAATACTTTCGGCGTACAGTTTTGCTTCTTCCACCGCGGCAAGTAATTTCGCTCGCGCATTATCAATTGTCATTTGCGATATCTGGATATTCTGTTGCACAGTCGCTTCAAGTATTTTTGTCTGAAGGTTCGCCGCAGCTACAGATCCGTCGTTTAACATTCGAGCTTCATCAGTTGCCCCACGGTAGTGATCTACCTGATTTTTATCTTGTTCTATCCGTTGGCGCGAGTTGGCTTCATATACTCTCGTTACAAGACTTGCTTTTGCAATTGCTCCATCGTTCAGCGTCCGAGCCTCGTCAACTGATCCACGATATTGGTCTATTTGGTTTTTGTCGTAGTCGATTTGCTGGCGCGAATTTGCTTCGCGTATCCGCGTCTGAAAATTAGCTTTTGCAATTGCTCCCTCGTTTATTGCCCGAGCGTCGTCAATTGACCCGCGATAGTAATCTATCTGAAGCTTGGTAGATTCGATTTGTCGAAGCACATCGGCTCGATATCCATCTACCTTTGCGCGAAACCCCTCAAGATTCGTGCGAGTCTGCTCAACGAAGGATTGAATCTCTTGAACGTCCACATCTGAACGCACTTTTGCTGCATCGAGGCGCATTTTAAACCGAGCGAGCGCGGCGTTATATGTTACCACGCCAAGTTCCACCAGCGCGCGAGCGACGACAACCGTGCGGTCTCGCACGGCATTATGAAGCGCAATTGTGAGCTGTTCGGTTTCACGAATTTCACGTATCGTAAACTGCCGGTTTTCCACGTAAAGCTTATCTCGCTCCAGCATGATATCGCGCGACACTGACGAGGCTTTATTCTGCATATCCTGATATGCACGATCCATCTGTATCGCAAGTTCACCCGGTGGAAGCGGAAATCCACGCCCGGCCATCTGTCGGGAAATCTCATCTACCCGAGTCAATGTCGCTTCGACTTCTCGATCTCGCGCGCGGTTGAACAACGCCACTTCGTCAGCAGTTTCAATCCCGTATCCACCATTTAGCAAATTAGAAAGCAGTGCTGTTTTAACTGGATTAGATAAGGTTGACGTGTAAGCGTCTTCAATATAATTAAACCCAGTTGTTGGCGCAGGAAGATCGCTGCTTAAAAACTCAGGAACTGACGTGTTGAGAATAGTATTGAGTGAAACTTCCAGCGCTGTAGGTGCAACATCAGAAACTTCTGAAACCGCAGGAACGAACTCAGCACCTTGGGTTGAAAGTTCAACATCCGCGATATCAGAGATTGGGGTAATACTAGGAACAAAACCGGCGCCCTGGGTCGTAAGTTCAGCTATCGGGATATCAGGAATTGTAGTAATACTAGGAGCAAACCTAGCTCCCTGAATTGGAAATGTGACCGTAGGAACATCCGCATAGTTGTACGTGTCCGGCAGATTGTCGTCAATATTAAAGCCGCTGTTGAACTGGATATTCGTCGCGTTTTTCAAATCCGTCAAAAACGTATTCGCTTGAGCAGCGATACTATCAAGAGAAGCTTGTTGCGCAGCGAGGTCTGTGGCGAATGTCATTTGCAAATATCCGGTTCGGGTAAGAGAATCTCACTTGCTAGTATAGCATTTTCAAAAGGCTAATAATACCCTTAAACAATTGCTGGTTGTGTGAAAGAATAACTCCCATTCACATGGATATGGTCGATTGCGCGATAGGTTACTAACGCGGGGTCTGCTCCTACTGCAGAATAATATACCATTTTTGCCAGTTCAACTCGCGTCACATCACCAACACATAATCGCTGCATCAACGATGCGAGTTCAGCGGCGGTTGGCAAATCAAACTCACCAAGCGTGTAAATAGGAGCGGCATCGCCCCCATCATCCAGTACGTTACCACGTATTTTGTAAAAGCCATTGTAACCCAAAGACACAGTTTGCCCAAACGACAACGGAGAAACTACACCCTTAGAATAGTGGGCTCGCAATAGTGGTAATGTTCCCGCGGCAACAAACGTTTTCGTTGCCGGCGCATATGTAAATACTAGCGGCGCGTTCACCGTTATCGCCCACGGGGTACTAGGCGCGGCCGGCACTGCCGGACTCGACAAGCTAATCGACACTCCGTAAATACTCGATGGGATGAGCGATGCGAGAACAATGCTATTGTACGCCAACGTATCCGAGGCAGCATTACGTGAAAATGTATACTGCGCCGCAGAGTACGCAGGAATCGCAAGCGCCTGTCCAATTTTGCGATGATCAATCGCATTATCATAAGGGCGCAATTCTGCAACTTCGGGAGAGCCGAACTTCTTCGCGTTCATCGCGCTTAGTACAGCCGACACAATCCCTTTTACCGCAGCAACCACGCTCAAATCATAAGCGGCATTTGTTGCCGCGGCCCACGCCACTTCGCTAAGATAAAGCGCGTGCGACGTTGTTGGTGTTGTTGAAACTACATCATCGTTCCAATACGTGCCGGCGGTTGTAATATAGGAAGCACCAACTCCTACAAATTCTCCCGTGTAAATAGTTTCGGCGTCAATAAAACCATTCGGCGGCCCATGAGTACCGTCGAAATATGTTTGCAAATGCTGTGTTCCAGTAATTGACGACTGGCTTGCAATACTTGCATCGTCAACGTACTGCACAGTAAACTTTGTAGTAGAAGTATGCAACCAAATATGGTTGCCATTCTCATCAAGTCCCTCGTCAACAGATACATAAGTCGTGGCAATGGTTGGTCCACTTACTTCGCGCGTTACGGTCCCACTTTCGATCCAGCCCCACGCATTAGTTTCCGATGCCGCAACCAAGCTTGGCGAAATGGTTACAGTGTAAGGAGTACCGCTCACCCCGGCAATATCAACATCAACTAATGTAACGGACGATCCATTTGTCGCATGAGAAACATATTTGCCTGTTATAACTACGCCGTAGGTTTTTGGGTCAGTTGCTGGAGAAACTTCGGTATTTGTACCTACCTCATCCCAAGTGTATTCTGCAACTCGCTTACAGTACCGACAGATCACCAGCCAATGTCGCCGCAAGTACGACCCTGTGCTATCTGGATAGTATGATGTGATGTGCTGTACTGAAGGCGTCCATGCCAATGCAGGAACGACACCTGCGCGAGTTCCGGGCATTAGCGCACTTTGAATATTCCACAAGGGCTGATACGGATCACCAATAACATAATCACCGCCCGCGGTTATTCTGAGCCAATCTTGAAACACGCCAAAGCCAAGGTGCAGTGAATGTACGCGAATTATTGAACTGTCGCTGGCGTATACTACGCGGGTTATAAAATTGACACCGGTGCGTAGCATTTCCTCATGCCAAAATCGAAATTTGTTTTTTGCCCACGGGATGAGATATTCACCCCCCGGCTCGGCATGCTGAACCAGCGACATTATTGCACTCGGCGCGGAATTACTACTGGGTAAGTGAGAATATCGTCGACAGTGAAATCTGCCCCCGAGATATTCTCCGCTTCAAACTGCCAATAACGGCTCTTAGGACCTTTACCAATAGGTATGCGGCGTTGTCGAAGCCCGGTTGTGTTATCCCACCCGAGCAAGTAGGAGCGCGTGCCACCCTCACTCGTGATCGTGCGAAACGTCATATCGCCGTCTGTTGTTAAGCTGATATATGCCCGAGGCACGCGCTTGAGAAATGCTGAGCCAAACGTTTCCTTGCCCGTGCGAACCCGCGCAGTTATCGCCGTGCTTCCGTCTTGATCTTGCGCACCTAACGATACTATTCCAGTTGATCCGACGGCAAGCAGAAGTCCATTGAATACCGCATAAGAATCAAACGCAAACGTATCATACTCAGTCAGCGCGTTCTTGCGCGTGTTCAATACCCATGTCTTAAAAGAAGCGACAATCGTCGCCAATAAAGCAGCATCTAGTTGGAGAACTGGCGCAGTTATTTCAACCGTAATCGTGTATGCTGGGTATCCAGTAGCCGAGAACGTTGGCGCTACGATTTGCAAATTGACGGTAATAATGCTGCCGTTCAGTGCATCTGCTACGAGTTGCGCAATAGGAGCAGTAAGCGTAGCAATGATAACCGATGCCGGAACAAGTGTGGCGCTGATTGTTGGAACCGGCGCATTGCGGCTAAGAGTAATAATCTTGCCCGATAATAGCGTTGTGCTGAGCAGAGGAACCGGGATGTTATGCGCAAGAGTGCCAATCTTGCCAGATAGCAACACTGAGCTAAGTACTGGAAGCGACACATTATGCAAGAAAGTGATGATTTCACTCGGCACTAAGGTTGCATCGAGTATTGGCGCAGGAACAGTTCGCGAAACTGTAAGCAAACTTGCCGGGGACAATACAGAACTGAGCACCGATGCCGGGATCACAACCGCGACTGTCGATATTGTCCCGGGCAGCGCTATCGCACTTAATGTAGGAGCGGGAAGCGCCCTACTTACACCCTGTATTGAAAGCGCCGACGAGAAAACCGGAACTGGAAGAGTTTTAACTAAGCCATTGAACCCGGTAATTAACGTAGCTACAGGAAGCGACTTATTGATCCCATCAAATCCTGTAACTAGCGCAGGAGCGGGCACTGTGACTGTGACCACTATCGGTTCGTCTATCCCCAAGTAGCCAGTAGGAGGGGAATACACGAATGCTGTAGCACCGAAGTTGACAGTCAGCGAGACTGCCGCCGTGCCATTATTAACACAAGCAGCAAACGCCCACGACCCAGCAGCAATAGTTTGGGGTGTACCAACCGCTACATTATTTTTGCGCCACTGGACAGTTTCAGCATCTGCGTCAAACGCGGCACTTATTACATCGCCAGAAGCGAATGTCGCGAGCCCGGATTGTGCATTGGCGCCATCATTGCGAATCGTTCCAGCACCGCCGTTATTCTCGCCATAACCCCAGCCATAATCGCCCGCTGCAGTAGTGTGAGTAAGCGAAGAAGTATCTGTGTATCCTTGTGAACTAGTAGTAAGCCCAAGCCAAATGTTTGTGCTTCCACCGCCCCACGTAGGCGTAAACTCAACGTACCATTTGCCGGTTGACTTATAGGTTGTGGAATTGACAACTTCACCTGTCGCAACGCCATCTGACGTTGCGATCAGGTTAGCGCCTGATAGCGTAACGCGCGCAGACTTAGCGGCGGGATCCCATGTGGTCATAGTGAATAATCCATAGGCAACACCCTCGTACCGCTAGCACGGCACGAGGGTTGCCATCAGAAAACTCCTTACGCCGCCGGGACAGTAAGCTGGAACGTCGAAATCGTCTGGAGCGCGCCGTTAGTGATCGACGTGGAACTCATGTTCATATCGGCACCTGACGTTGCTATACTGCCGTCCATGCGCAAATAGATCGCGCTTGAGTCCGTCGTTCCTGGGTCAGCAATAGAACTGATATACCGGAACCAACCCGCTGTTTGCGTGCCGGCACCGATTGCCGTACCAGACCACGTTTGCGTAGTGTCTTTGGTAAACACACCGGCCGCTGCGTTGTAGTCCATCTTCAGACCATTCGCGCCGTTCACACCAGCGACGCCGCCGCCCGTGCCCGAGCCGAACGTAGTGCTAGTTACCGCGGTCGTGCAGGTTGTGCTGGTGAAAGTTAGTGCCTCTGCATTAAATTCGTTACCGAGCCCGGGAACAGCGGTCAAGGTAACAACACCAGACGCACCAGTCGAAGACGCCACAACCAACTTGTTCGCGGGGTTACGATTGATCTTGAGCGCGACAGCAGTTGCTGTCGTGTTATGATCACCAGTATGAGTAACAGCGCCATTGAGAAGGTCAATGCCCGTCAATGTACAAGTATCAATCGTACCGCTGGTCGTGCCAGAAATCGTAAGTACGCCCGTCGCTTTCACTTCGCTCGTCTTGGTGGCGGCGCCTACGGTAATGATTACAAGATTGGTCCCCGATACTGCAAGATCCGGGGTTGCGGGTTGGGCGCCTGTGTAGATTTCAATTGACCCATTGTCGAAAAAATCCTTCCAACTGCCGCGTTGTGCAATGAAGTTTTGAAGCGCCGGTGAGAAACGAAGTGCCATGATAACCCCCTTACTTTAGTTGTGTTGTTCCTATGAAATTACGTTCCCTGCTACTTCCGTGCCCTGCAATGTTGCCAGCATCTGAGCCATTCCTTGATGCCGGCGCACAACACATGCTCCGCGGTCCATCGACGGATACGCATACCGATCCTGAGTCAAATTATGAAACGTGCCGTCTGACAACCCAGCACACAGGCCTCGCGTTGTTGCGAAAAACGCAACTGGAGTGCCAGCATGTGCCTTGTCACCAAGTAATTCGCCATCGGCAACCCACAACGCGCCCGGAATCACTCCATAATCAGCGATCGTATCCGGCTGCCACGTTTCAGGAGAAGACCCACCCAGCCAAATTACTTGATTTTCTGTCCCAACCCATACACCTTCTGAGCGTGTACCAGTCGCAGCGAGCATTGTAAGATTGTCCAAGAAAGGATACGACTTGCGCAAATCGAACAACTCTGGCGCATAAGGTTCACTTACATACAGATAGGTTCCACGGCCAACCAGCATCCAGCCTTTCCAATAGGCTAAATAGTCACCAGCGGGGGGCGGCGACAGAAACTGAGTGCGCAGCGGATTCGCTCCGGTTCGCGTTTCGCGAATAATGTAAGTAGGTGTGCTATTGCTAATTGTACCAGTCAAAAACAACGTTTCTCCATTAACAGGAGTCGTGTAAATCGCTTTAGTATTCACCGTTGAATCTGTTGATACTGAAATCGACGAAAGCGATATTCCGCTTGTATCGGTTAGCTCGATTGTTCCGGCTAAGCGAGTACCGCTTTCCTGACCATCATTGCGAAGATACGTCACGGCATATTGATACTTGCCCGCCCGAAGCGTTCCTCCTGTGGCCACAGCAAGAGGTATCGTTGGTACTGTAAGCCCCCAGGTACGATGCGTACCATTAGCCTCGACACATCCTTGCTCAACCCCGTTGGAATAATAAATTCGGCCGCCTACTGCCGCGTACGCAAGCGGCCGGTCGGCAGATAATCCCGTACGCAGGATAGTCGCCGTATAGTTTGGATGTATGCGTTTGAGCGCATTTGAACCAACGCCAAGACACATCGCGCCTTCAGCCCACAAAGACCGATCTACTGCGGCAGTTAGCACCGCCGAATGCCCGCGCCGGCGCCGGATTTTATTGGCATCATCAATGTCCACATTGAGCGCGGTTACAAGATCGCCGCGTTCAAATGCTTCGGCATTGACATTGTTCCGAAGCCCAAGGAAACTAGAAAACTCCTCAAGTCCTTCACGCTCATCAATTCGCGGCGCAGTCATTATCGCACCCCGGAATCAATAAGCGACGTAGTCGTGTCAAATGCCCAGGTTGCTGAGGTCATTTCCGCGCGCTGTCGATCATGCCGAGCCTCGCGCAATTCATCGGCAAACTCACCTAGTAATGCACGACCATCCACTTTCGACTGACTATCAACTGTTGGTAGGGTTAATGCTTTGCCAGCGGCATACGTACCCAGTAAGTAATGATAGTCTTCAGGAACTTCTGGACTTGCAGCCGTATTTTCAAGAGTGAGCCATGTAACTGGAAGCCGGACGACTTTCAAATTAACGCGCAACCCGTTTTCAGTCGCGCTTGGGGTACGAAAAATACGGATTCGGCGCGTTCCAGCATCTGGCGCAAACGCAAGCGGGCGTCCGGGACTGGACACAGTAAGGCTATTCAAATCAAATGGGAGATCGGAATACGGCCGCGGCATGCGAAGCGCAATATCCGTCGTACGGTACAACGGCCATTCTTGATCAGACGGCGTAGCTTCGAGTACGCGAAGCACACTTTTGTGAAGCGCGTAAGTTGCAACTCCGGTACTAAGAACTATCGTGCCGGCGGTTACATGCCCTTCATCAATAATGCACCATGCGGCCCGGGCCAGTCGGCGTTGCGCCTCATTGAACTGCCGAACTAAGAACGAGTCTGACCACAAACTATCTGGATCACCGTCTACAAGCTCTGTACGGTCATCCAGATATTCTGTAGCAACATATTCAAGCAGTTCCTCAAGGGTCACTCGTCACATCCTAAGTTTGCATCGAAGCAGTGTTTCCCATTTGGCGCATTTGAGCGCGAAACGCAAGATACTGCGCTTCAGTTGCTTCGCCTTTTACTGTCCACGGAAATCTATGCGATGGGCGTGTTTCAAGCCCACCTTCAGACTTGGTAGTAATTTCCTCTACTGCATGATTAAGAGCTTCGACCACAACTGATGGTACAATCACTTCTGCGCCACGATTGATCTTGAACACGAAACCATTAACACCAACAGGAACATATTCCAAATCACTTGGATTCTGCCCGCGGAAAACCTCCAATCGGACATACTTTTTGGGGAATCCCTGTGAATCAATATCCGTGCCTTCGCCGGGGGGAATACGATCAGCTTCCGCCTTCGTTGCAAGTAGCGCTTCAAGCGCGGCAATTTTCTCAAGCAACGTGGACACAACATCCGGTTCTGTTTGTGGTACTCCAAACGGCGCGTTTACGTCAGCCATATTTTCTCCAGTCAGTGTGGTGTTTTCGCAGCTTCATCAAACGCCGCTTCGTATTCATTCTCGGGCATCTTTTCCAAACTGCCTTTAACCAAAGCGAGAACTTCTTTTACACTTTTAGCGGCGTACTTCTTAGTCAAATCACCCATATATGGCATAGGTGCTGTCTCGGCGCCTTTATGAGCCTTTTTCGCCTCAGCCATTTTCTTTTTCATCGCTTCCATGTCGGGGATCTCGACCTCGAACGCATTCTCCAGAACTTCGATTGAAATGCGATAGCGCATGCCTGTCATGTTCATACACGACTCCAACAGGATAAGCCCCGGCGAACCGGGGCATCCTTGTTAGCCTTCAGCAACCCACGTCACTGTGTCATTGTCCGTGCAGATGCCCGAATCAAATGTCACAGCTACCGTCGCCGCAGCTTGAGTCACTACAGGAGCAGAACCACTCGTTGTATTCGCTACAACGATCTTGTCATCGGTCGCGAGCGTACGAGTGCCAGCGGCGACCGTCAAGAGGTAGTCACCCTGATTCATGCCTTGATACCACTCCTGCATAATGCGATCCGTCACGTTGATGATCTTAAAATACTTAGGAATGAACCCAAGCGTCAAAGTCATCACACCCGAGGCGATCACCGCACCGCTAACAGCTCGGGAGTTACTAGTCGCAGATGCCGTAGTTTCCGAAGCAACCGTCGCGGCCGTGTACGTGCCACTCAGATAACCACTCGAACGACGAAGCGCGCCATCGTGATCATACTTGTTGTTGGTCAGTGCCATGTTCTATATCCTTTTCAAAATGTGATCAGCTTGGAGGGCCGAAGCCCCCCGTCGCCAATTAGTTCGTCGCAGCCGATTCAAGCCGATACATCCACAAGTCGTTCAGGATCACGGCCGTCTGAGTAGTTTTCCAACCAACCGAGCCACGCTGACCCAACGGGTCACCAGCAACGGGTTTCGGGTTGACCACGTACAGCGACACAGCAGCCGAACCTTTCAACGGAACAATACCGAAAGCGTTTTGCGCGAGGTAGATGATTGGATATACGTCCGCAACGCTGGCGGTGTTAACCATCGTGGTCGACGCAGCACCGCCGCCAAGGAAGGGCACGAAAAGCGTGCTACGAATATAACGCACGTTCTCCACCGCACCAATCTCGTTTGGCCATGCGGGGGTAGTCCCATATTGTTTCGTTGGGATGAAACCCTGCATGTTGCGAATATCGTTTTCCATGTCGGTGTGGCACAAAGCGACAAACCCGGCCTCAACCGGCTCCGTACGGAACCGCGCATCCGAAGACACAACCGAGTTAATGAGTCGTGCCCGCTGACGCAGTAGCGCACGAGTCGCTTTGCGCTGCGAAGTCAGACTGATCGGGGTATTTACATTCGTCCGAGCTGTGCCGTTCGTGTAACCAACGTTCGTACCAGCTTTGACTACGTTGTACCGGATCGTCTCGATCGTTTCCGTCCACTGCTGCATGCACAAAGCGCTGTATTCCTTCAACAGCGGGTCTTCGTGCGTGTCCATGATGAAGTCGGAGAACGGAATGTAATCTCCATACTGCACCAGGGTCGCTGTAACATCAGTGATCGTTGGTTTGGTGCCTGCCGGCGTCACACCCTCAACCAGCGCAGTCGTCGCCAGCGGAAGAATCTCGTACCGGCGGAACTTCGCGACTTTCGTTTTATTACTTGGGATTGGATAAGGCTGGCCAAACCGCTCAAGGATCATATCCTCATGACCGCGGACCAGCAATGGGGCGACAGCATACGCAGCAGTACGCGGCGTAATATCGCCATAGACTTGCACGTCACTCATGGCAAATTCCTTTGCTCTGAAAAGTTCAAACTACGTGTTGCGTTCTTTACTACCGTAGCTGCTTCATCTTTGGAAGCGAGCAAAGTGTTGCGCCGACCTCGGGCGCGAACGCCCGAGACCGGATGTTACTATTAAGCGTCGTATCCTTCAAGTTCAATCAAAAACTTCCCAGCGGTGTACGTACCAGGGACACCGGCGCCACCGCCAGTCAGGTACAAGTACGCATTCGCAGCAGGCCACGCAGTAAAGCTTAATTCACGTCCATTCGTCCACGCGGCGCCGGAAGTCACCTGTGCAGTTTCCGTCAAATCGCCAACGGCGCTATCATATACACCAGTTGCTTCCGTTGCGGCATACAAATCAATATCGGTTACGCCGCCAACCGGGGCTTCCAAACAAGTCATGCGACCCGTCAAGATCGTGCCATTCTTAGCCGCTGTAATCTGGCCAATGTGCGCAGCGCTTGCACCAGAACCAATGATATCCAGGTCAGTTGTCGATGAAGCCGTTCCGGTCAAGTCAAGAAGAATGCTTGTCTTAATGATTGTGCCAACCTTCATCACGCCAGCCTTGTGGATCGCGCCCACGCCATTCGTGAATCCCGCCCCGGGAGCACCCGTTGTGTTACCGGCAAAATCAGCTTCGCTACCAAAGGTTTTCGCGCCATTGATTGTCTGTGCGCCTTCAGTCATTATAAACGAAGCATCTGCACCGGCATCTGGCACCGTGTATACGCGAGCTGCCGCCTGCGAAGCATTGGTAACGGTCGTCACCGTGTTGCCAGCAGAATCCGCAGCCTTGACTACCAACGAACCCTTCTGGGTTGACGGGGCCTGCGAGATCAGGAACTCCTCAGTCTCCCACGTCGTCGCATCAATAGCCCGGAAAGTCATCTGCCCATTAACAGCGATGTCTACAGACAGGTTCGCAGCGAGCGCGTTGATCGCGTCACCGGTAGCCGGGAACACAGCGAGCGCAGTCGCACCGCTATTCTTGACCGTAACTTTCAAACCCGCCGCGGCTGCCGGCAATGCAACCGAGTCGCTAGCCGTTGCGCAAGTCGTAACGTTGTTAAACTCACCTGTCAACGCAGTCGCCGAACCCTGCCCGCCAGTTGCAAACGCAGTAATCGTAGTATTTGCGTCGTACCTTTGCGGGAGATCGAAAACGTTAGTAAGTTCCTCCAACACCACCGTGCCGGTCGCGCCAAGTGGATCGGGCACTGTTGTAGTCGTTGCCTGGCCATGAGATGCGTTCGTGAAGATGACCTCGTGATCAGCAGCATTATCTGCGGCTTTGAATACAAACTCACCTTTTTGCGTTGTCGGCGCCGGAGACACGAACACTTCATTCGTCTCCCAAACAACAGCGCTAATCGCCCGGAACGTCAGCTCACCACCAACAGGGATGTTAACCGACAAATTGATCGCTAGCGCATTGATCGAATCCGCATCGGCAGGGAATACCGCGAGACTCGCAGCACCAGAGTTCTTAACTGTGATTTTCAAACCCTGCGCAGCAGCCGGAAGTTTTACAGAATCGCCGGCGGTGGCGCAAGTCGTGACATTATTGAACTCGCCCGTTAGCGCAGTAGCACTCGCTTGTCCGCCGGTTGCAAACGCTGTAATAGTCGTATTCGCATCGTACCTTTGTGGCAAGTCAAAGACGTTAGTAATCTCCTCCAGCACAACCGTACCAGTCGCACCAGCGGGATCGGGCACTGTCGTGGTCGTAGCTTGTCCATGCGAAGCGTTCGTGAGAATAACTTCGTGATCCGCGGCATTATCTGATGCTTTGAATACGAACTCCCCACGCTGAGTCGTAGGCGCGAGTGAGGTCAGAAACTCCTTGGTCTCCCAAACCACTCCGCTAATCGCGTCAAAGGTCAATTCACTACCAACAGGGATATTGACCGATAGATTGACAGCCAACGCATTGATAGAATCAGCCGAAGCCGGGAACACCGCGAGACTCGCCGCTCCGCTATTCTTAATCGTTACCCGCTTGCCAAGCGCAGCCGCCGGCAATTTAACTGAATCTCCGGCGGTCGCGCAAGTCGTGACGTTATTGAATTCACTCGTCAACGCCGTGGCTGACGTTTGTCCGCCAGTCGCGAATGCCGTAATACCAGTTGTCGCGTCGTACACGCTGGATGCTGTACCAGCCCGCACATACCAATGGTCAATATCATCGCAGTAGAATACTGCTTCCTGCCCGCCGGGGACCGAGAATGCACCAGTAGTTACAGTCAATGCATTAAGTTGACCACCAGTATTCGGGTAGACAAGCAAATCTTCGCCCGCAACAGTATTAACTACTGCAACAGTCATATCCAATTCAGCGACGGGGAGAATAACCCCTTTCGCACCATCGGCGGCGGTAACAACGTTCTTACCGGCAGTTAGCGCTGTAGCATCAGTAGCGCTGGATCCGGCTGCCGCGGCCGTATTCACAAGCAGAAGATTACGCAGGAACCTCTTGACTTCAAAGTCAAAGTTCGCTGAAGCGATCGCAAGTCTGGACATAACGCTCATGGGGGTTGCTCCCTAAAAGAGTTGGTGGGTTTGCATATATTGATACTCCATCTTCTTAGTTTATCAGAGGTTTTTAGCTAAAACTACCCCTAAGTCTTTTGAGCAACCGCGGCAGCTTCGGCAAATGCACCCTCGAAGTCATTCGGATCTGGTGTACCCCGCGGCACTGCAGCAACTCGTTTGGTATTAACCGGGGCAAGATCATCAACGGGTGGAACAGGAGCCGGAGCGGGGGCCGGGGCAGGAGTAGGGGCAATAGCCAACGATTTTTTACAGTCTGCAACTAAATCGAGCACTTCCTGGGTCGATCCTGATTCATAAACAGTATTAAGCACAGACTGCAAATATTGCGGTTGAGTCTTGATCCAATTAGGAATTTTCGTAATTACATCATCGTAATCAGAATGTGCCGCGTACAATGCAGCAAAATGTCGTTCGCGAGCTTCTGTTTCCGTTGATTGCTCAACAGTCGTGATCCGAGGATCAAAACGTTGCGCAAGTGCCTGAGCTGTTGCATACACTCGTGCATTGAACTCCCGTTCAAGCTTCTTCAAGTGAGCATCAATACCTACCCACTCATCGGGAAAATCCTTACGTGATTTGTCGATCGCCGTGCGTTCTACTTCCGTGAACTCATATGGACGAAGCGAAGCCTCAAATTCTTCCCGGGCGCGTTTCTGTGCATCAGTCTCTACTGGAGCAGCAGGGGCCGGAGCAGGGGCTGGAGCTGGAGCAGCAGGGGCCGGAGCAGGGGCCGGAGCAGGGGCCGGAGCAGGAGCAGGAGTTGGAGCTGGAGCTGGAGCTGGAGCTGGAGCTGGAGCTGGAGCTGGAGCTGGAGCT